>ERZ773208.1036-NODE-1036-length-23691-cov-25.019420_pt1 | contig 23691 bp, 21 predicted proteins | sample MGYA00581006_ERZ773208 | MGnify/ENA primary metagenome ERZ773208 (study PRJEB29015, sample SAMEA2737793) | human gut metagenome | biome: human gut; feature: human-associated habitat; material: faeces | place: China | collected 2012 ... | reverse complement strand
TAAGTGCTATTTTTATTTGTGCAGATACCTGCTGTGTCATCTCGGCTGGAATGGCAGGGAGGAACAAGCAGAGCTGATTAAGAAAGAAGGACGTCAATCATTGCGATTGGCGTTCTTTTATTTTGTTAGAATACCTGCTACCTCATCTTGGCTGGAATGGTGAACAACAAGTATCGCTGATTAATAGAAAAAATGTCAATCGTTTTGATTGGCGTTTTTATTTTATCTATACTATTATGTTCAGATACATCTCGGCCGATACGGTGAACAACGGGCCGAGATGATCCAAGGAAACTATCCAGCAATTATGACAGAATAAGTTATTACTTTATTCAAAACACAACAAAATGTCTTTGAATGATTGTCTTTTAGGTTGCTTTATTATATAAGTTAAATGATAATTATTATATATAGACATAGGAGTGCAGTTGTTTTTATCTGCTTTAGGACACTTTCTACTTTGTACTGCACTCGGACAGTGATCATTTTATCAGCGTGCATCTGGGAGAGCTTTTATGAATAAATTTTTAGCAAAGAATAAAGTTAATCTTGAAAAGATGTTTTTAGTTATCTTTTTGTATATATATATGATCACATTTTTAGCGTATATCCTGACTGATCGAGTGTTTAAATAATCTTGTGTAAACGTACTCCTATGAAAAAAGGAGATCTATCTTTAGAATAAAGTTGCGACACTTTATAAAGGAGATCTCCCATGTCAAATATTAACACAGAATTGAATGAAGCAGTATCAAAAGGCACCAATCTATCCGATGCCTGGAATGAATTGATGAGGAAAGAACTGGAGCACGTGATCAATGAGCTTCTTCAAAGCGAACTGACATCTTTCCTGGATTACGAGAAATGGGATATTGCAGGGTATAATTCCGGCAATTCAAGAAACGGATCCTATGCTCGGGAGATAGTGACTCGTTTCGGGAAGATATCGATTGAAGTCCCAAGAGATCGTAACGGAGATTTCCAGCAGCACACGGTTCCCAAGTACAGAAGGAGTGACGGAAGTCTGGAAGAGATGGTCATTCAGATGTACACCAAGGGAATCACAACATCCGAGATCTCGGATCTGATTGAGAAGATGTATGGAAACTATTACACACCTGCAACAATCTCAAACATGACGAAAGCCACAGAAGAACTGGTGAAGGAATTCCACAGCAGATCACTGAGTTCCCGTTACTCTGTCATCTATGGAGATGCGACTTATATCAATGTCAGACGAGACTCTGTGGCCAAGGAGGCGATGCATATCTTGATGGGGATCAATGCGGCAGGGCATAAGGAGATCCTTGATTATCGCCTTTTTCCAAGTGAATCTTGTGAGAACTATAGAGAGATGCTTAAGGACATCAAAGGGAGAGGTGTAAAGGAAGTCCTGCTGTTTGTGTCGGATGGTCTGAAGGAACTCGGGAATGTGTTTCTGGAAGAGTTCCCTAAAGCACAGTACCAGGCATGCTGGGTTCATCTGGGAAGAGCGATGTGCAGACATGCTCGGAATAAGGATTGGAAAGAGGTGCTGGGTGAGGCAAAAAAGATCTATGGTTCTACCTCAAAGGAAGAGGCAGAGAAGCAGCTGAGCAGTTTTATTGAGAAGTATGAAGGGAAGTATCCTAAAGCAGTGAATGTCATTCGTGACAATCCATCTCTGTTCAGTTTCTACGACTATCCTGCAGAAATACAGAGAAGTCTGTATACATCAAATCCGATTGAGTCATTTAATAAGAAGTATAAGAAAAACATCCGAAAGAAAGAACAGTTCCCCAACGAGGATTCACTGGATCGGTTCACATGTGCAATAGCCAGTGATTACAACAAGCAGTTCGAATCCAGGCAGATGAAGGGATTCAGTAAATGTTCCTATGAACTGCAGCAGTTATTCGAAGAACGCTATGGTTCTAAAGGTTAGAGGTTACACAAGATTCTTGACACACTCGACTGATCATTTTTATTCTTATGGATTTAATATTGGAGTCTTATATTCTGCACTTCTTTTTGCTTTTGCATGGTGGATCTGCGGATTTAGACGGAATTTTCTTATTGCATATCTCGGGATGATGTTTTTTCTCTGCAGCGGAATTCTAATTAAATTATTTGATCATATCATCGTAATGGCGTTAGATATTTTTGTAAACATTTCTCTAGCGAGTATAATCTGGATATCTATCCTCCTTATAGGCTTCTGCATTAATAATATTGCAGCTATTTTGGGAAAATGCAGCGTAGGGCGTGTAATTGCTGGTCTGTGGATTATTTTCAGCCTTATACCTTTTGCTTTATCTAATTTGCTGTTTTGGATATATTATATTGTCAGCCATCATTATTTACGTTCCGATATTATTTTAGCGGTCTATCAGACAAATTTAAAAGAAGCTATAGACTATTTATTGACTCAAAATATATTTAGCCTGCTCTTTGCTTTTCTAGGATCTTTATTGATTTTGATTTTTATTGGTTACGTAGTGCGTATAATCTGTATCAGCATGCGAAAACGTATTGAATTTGCTTCGCGCCGGTATCTATGGGGGTCGTTAAGTCTTACAATTTTTCTTTTGCTTTTAGGTGTGAAGGTAACATATTCATTTGTCGGGTACGAACCCGTGCGTATTATGGATTCCTTGAAGAATTCGGTTAAAAGATATACCTCTTTCGCTAAAAACCGACAGGAAAGGATGCAGTATTTATATAACTTAGGTACACTCTCAGTGCTTCCAGAGCATAAAGGGATCTATGTACTTGTCATTGGTGAGTCAACAGCAAGAGATCATATGTCCGTTTATGGATATCGTTTTGATACGACGCCCTGGATGTCTCAATTTGTTAAAGAGCCAGGCACCATCTGTTTTAAAAAAGCATATTCAAATTATGTGACTACGGTTCCCGTCTTGACCTATGCATTGACGGATAAGAATCAGTATAATTCTGTATCTATGGCACAGGCCTATTCATTGATAGAAGTTGCTGCCGCGGCGGGATTTGATACTTACTGGATCAGTAATCAGGAGCGCTATGGTATTTTTGATACACCTATAGCTGAAATCGCATCTATGGCCAATCATCAGATTTGGTTGAATGGCGATGTTGGTGAATATATACGCTCAAATTATTATGATGAGGAGTTGGCAGATCAGACTCCAGACCTCAAAAATGCAGACAATGCTCTGATTGTATACCATCTTATGGGCTGTCATCAGTTATATACAGAACGTTATCCCTTTGAGTATCAAAAGTTTGATCGTAAGGTTAGCAAAACCAGCGAATATGATAATGCTATACTTTATACGGACTATGTGGTGAGCAGGCTGTATGACCTTGTCAAGGACAATCCTAATTTCCAGGGATTTATATATTTTTCTGATCATGGGGAAGAATCTGATGATGGGACGGCTCATGAACCGACTAAGTTTTCCCATCAAATGACACGTATTCCTCTCATTGCTCATTTTTCAGAAAGATATAGGGAAAATCACTCTTATTTATTCTCTTCTTTGATCGATCAAAGGAGTTCATATTGGACTAATGATCTTCTGTACAACTTTATGGTAGAGATTATGGGTATTCAGGGCGCACCTATGGAAGAATCGAATCTTACCCTCGGGAATATTGCATATGACAGAACAAAGGATAATTCTTTGACAATGCATGGTGAGAGGAAAATAGAATCCTAAATGAAGGTATATTAAAATCTTAATGAAATCAATGTATTCTCAATGTGTGAGAATTTTTGAAAGATTAAGAAGTACAAGGCGTTGGCTGATTACAAGTCAACGTCTTTTTCATTTTCCATTTATACGTTATCGAATACTGCTTTTCGATAAAAAATAGAAGGGTAACCGTATTTTACTAAACTCATTCAGATTATATAATTTTTCTTTTGTTTTCTTCCGGATTCGCCACTTATCGAACATTATTAAGATTTTATAATTTGGATACATAAGTGACTTATGGTATAATAAAAGATATTAATATATCGCTATAGATTTATCTATAACGAGTTTAGGGAGAACAGCTCAACTAGGCTTAATCTCTCTTTTGCTGTGTTTATTAATCAGAATGGATTGATGAAGTGCAGTTATTATAAATTATTGTTTTTTGACTGGAGGCGGTTCCATTGGATGATTCTCGTAAATTCCCATTCCGTTCCACTTTTAATTCATGGGTCACGATACCCGGAATTATAGTGATATTGGCAGTTGTGATTGCATGTGCTGCTTTCCCGGGATCTTCAGGTTACTATCTCAATGAAGCAAAACAATGGATTACCAAATCTTGGGGCTGGCTCTTTATTCTTGGCGTATCTTGCTTTGTTATTTTTCTCCTTCTCCTATGCGTCAGCAAATTAGGGGATATACGTCTGGGAGATGATGATGAAGAACCTGAGTATCCGTTTTTATCCTGGATTGCAATGCTCTTCGCTGCCGGAATGGGAATCGGACTTATGTACTTTGGCGTAGCCGAACCAATTTCTCACTATGCCCTTCCTCTTGATCCTAACCTGTCTCAGGGGGCTCGTGCTGAAACTGCCATGCTCAATACATTTTTCCATTGGGGGATACACTCTTGGGCAATCTATGGTGTACTTGGACTGGCATTGGCGTATTTTGGTTTCCGCTATCATTTGCCGCTGACCGTAAGAAGTGGTTTTTATCCACTGCTTAAGAATCGTCTGGATGGTGCTCTCGGCCGTATTATTGATATAACTGCACTTTGCTGTACGATTTTCGGTATTACAACAACATTGGGATTCGGCGCTCTGCAGCTTGGAGCAGGATTGAAGCAGATTGGCTTCATTTCTCATATTGATATGCCCCAGCTGATTGTCATCATAATTGTTTCGATATCGTTTTCGATTTTATCTGCGATATCAGGAGTTGGTAAGGGTGTTCGCCATTTAAGTGAAATTAATCTGCTTTTAGCACTTGGACTGCTGCTTTTTGTCCTGCTTGCGGGGCCTTCCATGATGATTATGAGTGATTTCACGCAGAATCTTGGCGAGTATATCCATAATATTATTCCTTTGAGTTTCAGGACATTTGCCTATGATCCTGAAAATGAAGGATGGTTCACTTCCTGGACGGTCGTTTACTGGGCATGGTGGATTGCCTGGGCGCCATTTGTCGGCATGTTCATTGCAAAGATTTCCAGAGGGCGTACGATTCGTGAGTTTGTCCTTGGGGTCTTGTTCGTTCCGACTTTGTTCAATCTGCTTTGGATGACTATTTTTGGGAATAGTGCCATCTGGGTGGATTTGCAGACCAATGGCTCTCTTTCTGCAATTTCAGGCGAGACAGAAGCTTTGCTCTTCGCTTTCCTGAATCATCTTCCGCTGGGTAGTGTGACATCTTTCATTTCTGTTGTCATCATTGCATTATTTTTTGTAACTTCGGCTGACTCTGGTATTTTTGTTATCAATACCATTGCTTCCTATGGCAAATCCGGATTCCCTAAATGGCAGAGTATTTTCTGGGGCGCATCTTTAGCTCTTCTGGCTATTGTCCTTTTATATTCCGGCGGTCTTGGGGCACTGCAGGCGATGACGATGGTTATGGCGCTTCCGTTCCTGGTTGTCATGATTGTTCTTTGCTTCTGCTTGTGGGACGGTCTTTTAGTCGATAACGGATATTTCAGCCGCGGGCTTTCTGTTTGTACTTCCTACTGGACGGGCTCCTTGTGGAAGGAAAGGCTTCATTCTATGTCTAGAAAACCAGATCTCGTGAATGCCAGAAAGTTTATCAGGGAAGTGGCTGTACCGGCTTTTGAAGAACTGGCAGATGAGATGAAAAAGTATGGAGTAGAAGCTACGGTTGAGTATGATTCTGAATCGCTGCTTCCTAAAGCGGAGTTTATTATTAAGCAGGATTCTATTAGAAATTTCAAGTATGGTATTGATTGCGAAATCCATAATGTTTCTGATTTTGCCATCAAAAATGACTCCATGCCTCAAGTTGATAGTGAAGTTGTTTATGTTCCCATGAGTTATTTTGAGGATGGCAGAACCGGGTATCCTGTCCGCTATATGAAGAAAGATGAGATTATTGTTGATATATTGAGACAATATGATAGATTTACAAAACTGGTTTCTGATAAAAAACATAAACTTTTCATCTTCGATACAGAAGATTAATCAGATGGTTTCAGAAATACAGTTTATTAAATAAGAGAAGGTCCTGGATTGGCAGCGTCAATCGGGGCCTTTTCTTATTTACGGAATACTTCACTGATATTTGTTATTCTGATAAGTTTTCGTTGTATAATAAAAAATATTGTAACAAAGTTTTGTTTATTGGGAGACGGTCATGGATTATTTCTTAATTGCTTATGGAGCGCTTTTGCTGGCGCTGTCCTTTTTCTTTGGAAAGTATGGATCCCTGTGGATTGATAGGTTATACCTCAAAAATCATTCGATTTTATCATTTCCTGATGCAGTAGGAAGCAGGGCCAGGTACAGAGTAAAGCTGCTGACGCTGCTGTTTTTCCTGACCGGCATCAGACTCTTCTTCGTTTCACAGGGAATTATTTTAGTTTTGTCACTTGCACTTTGCGGATTGCTGCTTTTGATCATTGCAACAGATTTTGAGCAGTACTGCATTTTTAATGACATGATCATTCCTTTAGCAGCGGGAGGAGTACTTTGCTGCGCGCTGTTTCTACCCATAGCCATTGATCATCTGATTTCTGCAGCGGCAGGCGGCGTTCTCTTTCTCATTATTGCAATATTGTCCCGCGGGGCGCTGGGCGGCGGAGATATTAAGCTGATTGCGTGTCTTGGCTTATGGATGGGAACAAAGACATTATTCTTCATTGGAATGTTTGGGATTCTATCTGGTGGTATTTCTGCGTTAATCATGCTGCTTCTTGGTATAAAGAACAGAAAAAGTGCCTTCGCTTATGGTCCGTATTTTGCCATTCCAGCGATTGCACTCCTGCTGATCCGTGGATTATGAAGCGGAAATTTTTCATAGTATGACATAAAGTGATATAAATAGTTTTATATTATACATAAAATGCAAAAACTTATTTTAAGTTGTTATAAGAATAAGAAAAAGGTATAATAAGTATGGAAGCGTATAGATAAAATTAAATAAGATAAAGAGGAAGGAGTGAGCGTCTGTATGGACATGGACGGGAATAGAAGCCGCCCGTCTGCGCAGAAAGGCGTCCTTTTGGTGTTCACTGCATTGCTTTTGCCGGTAGTTTTTGCTTGCGCGGGGCTGGCAGTCGATTTAGGGAATATGTATGTCCATAAATCTAATTTGCAGAATGCCGTTGATTCAGCGGCTTTAGCGGGCGCAGCTGGCTATATCGCAGGTGGAGAAACAGCAGAAGACCATCCCGGAGCAAACATAATGTCAGATGAATATCTGAAGGCAAATCTGGGAAGGGAATATCAAAACTTAATAGTCAAGGACTTTCAGGCGCAGACGGTTTCTGGGAAAACGTATTATCGTGTTAAGGTTACTCAGAAATCACCGGTTTATTTTATGACGCTGCTGGGGCTGGATCCGCTTACGGATGTATCTGCGGATGCAGTGGCGCAGGTGGGAAGCGCTGGAAGCTCATCAAGCGGGTTTGGCTTTAAGGATTTAATTGTGGCCAATCATATTTCAGATTTAGGCTCCATAGGTCCAAACTACTATTACTGGTGGAGAGATATTTTTTCACCTTATTTGTTGGGCTCATATGGGATTCAGGCAACCTATGACGGGAATATCGTTGAAAGAGGTTCGGATTCTCCTGGATATGCCTTTACACCGGATGCATATAACAAAACCTTGGGATGGGCTGTAGCAGATCACAATTATTTCAGACTGTCTGACGGCGGTGATACGGATTACAATTCGTTTTATGATTCAACAGAAAGAAAGTTTGATGATTTATATAATGCGAACCGCTCTTCCGTTCAAAAATGGAATTACACCAATCAGGTCATTTATGGAACTGGGGATTATTACGAAAAAACAACTTCAGGGAATGCAAATGTAACGATACAGGGGCTGGATGGCGAGTCCAGCAAACCCATTTATGTCAAAATTGACAGTGAAGCTAATGCAAATAAGATCAATATAAATATACCTGAAACAAATAACAGACCCATTGTTATCATCTATACAGGAACGACGAAAAATGGTAAGGGAAATGGAAAAGGGAATAATAAACCTCTTATTCTAGACATCAATAGCAGCTCGAACTGGTATGGGCCGACTACTTTTACTGGTGTTTTATATGCACCGAATGCTGATGTTGTTATTCAAATGGGATATGGATGCGAATTTCGTGGTTCCATTTATGCGGGGGATTTGACTGTTGATTCAAACATGTCTCGTTTTACATATATGAATATATTAGGAGGATCTTCAGCAGGGGCAAGCACAGAGAAATCGAAGACCAAGTTGATTGAAAACTCCAGCTTGGTGTGGAGCTAGTAGTCTGATATAAAAAGGAATGAAAACATAGTACATATCAAGGGGGCGCTTTTATGAGCAGATTTGGAATCAAGACCCAATATCTGTGCACAAAGGTGCCCTTTTAGTCCTTTTATGATTCTTTTTCCGTGTTTTTACCGGTGAAGAATTAGCAATAAAATCAGGGAAACTCTACGGTAATTTTTCTTCGTATTTGTGACAACTGCAGCAAGAACTTGTTTAGACATAGAGCTCAGAATATGGAAGCGTAAAGGGGGGTGCTTTTATGAACAGGAAAAAGTGGAAAATACCTGAGCAGAGAAGTGCTCTTTTAGTGCTTACAGCACTTTTGCTTCCTGTCTTTTTTGCCTGTGCAGGAGTGGCAGTCGATTTAGGAAGTATGTATGCCCATAAGTCTAATTTGCAGAATGCTGTTGATGCGGCAGCCTTAGCAGGAGCGGCCGGTTATATTGCGGGTGAAGAGACTGTAGAAAACCATCCCGGAGCAAACACGATGTCAGATGAATATTTGAAAGCGGATCTGGGAAAAGGGTATCAGAATCTAATAGATAAAGATTTTCAGGCGCAGACAGTTTCCGGGAAAACCTATTATCGTGTCAAAGTTACGCAGAAATCTCCAGTGTATTTTATGACGCTGCTGGGATTGGATTCACTTATGGATGTTTCTGCTAATGCCGTGGCATTGGTGGGAAACGAAACTTCAGGAACACCGGATTTTGAATTTAAAGACTTGATTTCAGTTAAAACAATTGAGGACTTGGATTCATTGGATTCTGGCGGCAGCACTGGCGGTAATAATGGCAACGCTTATGGAAATAATGGAAAAAATAAGGACAAAGGCAACGGAAATAAGGGAAATTCTGATACAGATGCTAGTGATTATGATGAAGTTATCACAACATATGATGGAAATGTAGTCTATCAAAACACAGCCTATAATGAAGAAATTTATACATCTGCTGCATATCATCAATATAAATACCAGGCAGATAACGCTGGAAATTATTTTTATGCACAGTCAGGAAATGCATCAGAATATCAATCGTTTTATAGTAAAACTACGGATAAAATTAATGAAATATATGATTCCAATTATTCTTCCGTCGATTCATGGAATTATACGAATGAATATATTTCCGGCTCAACAGAGTTTTATGAAAAAAGAAAAGCGGGAAATGCAAATTTTACCATTGGAGAGATAACCGGAGATACAGAGAAACCGGTGTATTTGAAAATTGATAACTTTAATGAAAATAAGATAAGTATAGATGTTAATCAAACGAATGACAGACCTGTCATTATCATTTACACGGGAGAATCTAAAGATAAGAAGCCGCTCGTGTTAAGCATCAGCGGAAATCAGTATGGGCCTGTTTCTTTTACAGGGGTCTTGTATGCACCGTATGCCGATGTTGAAATTGATATGGGTTATGATTGTGAGTTTATTGGTTCAATTTATGCGCAAACACTGGATGTTAACTCACCGGGATCTCACTTTATGTACAAGGATATTTTCAGTGGATCCTCATCTGGGAACGGTACGGAAGCCTATAAGACACGATTGGTAAAAAATACTAGTCTGGTCTGGAATTAACGGCATGTGTACCAGTGAAGTATTAAATACTAAGGGGGCGATTTTATGAGCAGGTTTGGATACCGAAACCAAAGAGAGGGGCAGAGGGGGGCGCTCTTGGTACTTTTTGCTTTGCTGCTTCCTGTCTTTTTTGCCTGTGCGGGACTCGCTGTCGATTTGGGGAATATGTACTCCTATAAATCGAATCTCCAGAATGCAGTTGATGCCGCAGCGCTGGCAGGCGCTTCCGGATATACTGCCGGCGGGGATACGGTAGATTATCACCCGGAGGCTGATGAAATGGCGGCTGAATATCTGAAAGCTAATCTGGACAATGGTTACAGCAGCTTAAAAGATAAAAGTTTTGAAGCGCAGACGGTTTCCGGAAAAACATATTACCGTGTAAAAGTGACAGAACCGTCTCCTACTTATTTCATGAGAATATTAGGAATAAAGCCATATATAGATGTTTCTGCTGATGCTGTTGCTTTAGTAGGAAATCCCGGGACGACAGATTTGCATTTTAAGGATTTAATAGGAGCCAGGGAAATTTTAGGACTCGATTCATTGAAGAACGGCCGGGTAAATACAACGTATGATGGGAATGTAGTTGATTTAAGCTCTAGATTCGCTGGTACAACGATTTATACATCTTCTGCCTTAGGACAAAAAGAAAATCAGGCTAATGCTGATGGAAATTATTCTGCAGTACAGGCCGGAGAAGCATCAGATTATAATTCTTTCTATCGTTCAACAACTGAAAAGATCAATGAGATGTATGATGCGGCCGGATCATCTGTAGTGGATTGGAATTATACGAATAGGGCAGTCAGCGGATCATCAGGTTATTATAAAAAAGAAACATCCGGGAATGCTAATCTGTCGATTGGGGAATTGTCAGGAAATGAAGGAAAACCGGTGTATCTCATGATTGACGGGACTAAAAATGAAAATAAAATCAATATAACGATTAATTCAACTAATGCAAGGCCGCTTGTTATTATTTATACAGGGACTACCAAAAACAATAATAAAAATAATTATAAACCGCTGACATTAAATATCTTTGGATCTGGAGGGACGGCGATAACATTTACAGGTGCTTTGTATGCGCCTGATGCGGATGTTGTTGTCAATATCGGAAGCGGATGTGTCTTTGAGGGGTCCATCTATTCAAGAGATTTTGATGTTGTTTCAAGCGGAGCGCAGTTTAGATACAGGGATATATTCAGCGGTTCTTCTTCAGGCTCCGGTACAACGTCGACAAAAAGCAGGCTGGTAGAAGATTCCAGTTTGGTTTGGAATTCATAAAAAATAAGAAGAGTATCAATATTCGAGTGAAAGGGGGCATCCTTCATAAAAAGCAGAAAGGAAGTCAGTCTGCAGAAGGGGTCCCTTTTGGTATTGGTGGCAGTTCTTCTTCCTATCCTCTTTGCCTGTGCGGGACTGGCAATGGATTTGGGTAGCATCTATTCTTATAAATCCAACCTGCAGAATGCCGTAGACTCAGCGGCATTGGCAGGGGCTTCAGCATATATGCGAAATGATGAGACTGCAGGAAGCCATCCGGAGGCAGACAGCAGGGCGGATGATTACTTGAAAGCCAATCTGGGAAGCGGCTATACAGGACTGAAAGGAAAAAGTTTTCAGGCGCAAAAGGTTTCCGGAAAAACGTATTATCGTGTCATGATTGTCAAACAAATGCCGACTTCCTTTATGAGAATGGTGGGAATCAAGCCTTACGTAGATGTTTCAGCAGATGCGGTAGCTTTAGTTGGAACGAAGGCATCTGGTTCGCCTGCTGATCTTGGATTTAAGGATTTGATAGCAGCTAAGTCAATAACGGGGCTGGGTTCGATTTATGATGGGAAGATTTATAAGACATTTGATGGCAATGTAGTGGCTCTGGGTTCTTCAGGATTCAGTGATTATCTTTACACAGCCAAAGCCTATGGCATGACACCTGAGCAGGCAGCTGCAGCAGGTAACTATTCGACAGTGAAAACGGGAAGCTTGTCTGATTACAATTCCTTTTATTCATCAACGGAATCTAAAATAAAAGCACTGTATGAAGCAAATAGTTCCGATGTAAAAACATATATTGCTGGAACAACGACAATTACAGGATCCGCTGAATTTTCCCAGGTAACGGCATCTGGGGCAGTTTCACTGACTCTGGGAAATATATCAGGAGGCGCAGGAAAGCCGGCTTACCTGAATATCAACAGTAAATCAGGCAGTGTAGCTGTAACGACGACAAAGACAATCAGCAGGCTTCTTGTAATCACATATTTGGGAACTGGAAATTTCAATTTGAATATCTACAGTCCTGAAGGGGCGGGAACATCTTCTCTTGCCAGTGTGATATATGCTCCTTATGCAAACGTCACGGTAACAAGCCCTCTTTCCGACTTCAGCGGATCGATTTACGCATCCAATCTGACAATCCGATCCACGAGTGCCTATTTCAAGTACAAGGACTTATGGGGAGCGCCATATAAACCTGAAGTCCCGTGAAATTATATCTATTTCGGAAATGGGACTCCCATTGCGTCATATAGAGCTATCTGCTTCTTCGTTATCTCTGAAAGGTGATGGGCCCTCCCCGGCTGCTGGTAAAGCTCAATTATATCCAAGTCATCCAGCAGTGTCTGCATCGTGTACTTCTTGTACAGGCCCTTCTCATCCATCTGCTTTTTGATGTAGGAAAGGTAGATTAGGGCCAGAAACTGGACAAAGAGTTTTCCTTCGAAATTCTCGGAGGAGGAGACGGACATGCGCCTCATATCCAGCCGTTCCTTCAGGTTTGCAAAAGCTTTTTCAATCAGGTCTCTCACACGGTAGAGCTTTATGGCTTCCACCGGATTCTTTATCCCATTGGTCAGCAGGACGAAATAGCCGAAATCGCGCTGGCGCTCACGAATTGCATCACCTTTGGGGACAATGTGCAGTCCCCTCTTAGGCGTTTCGGTCACTATGAAGTATTTGTCATAGTCCTTCATGTGCCCGTCTGTCTTCCTGCCGCTTTTAAGTTCATCCTGCAGACAGGTCAGATACCTGGCAAAGCTCAGCCGCTCATCGGTACAGCGTTGGTCGTTGAAGTATATATGGACATAGACTCTCCGCTTGTCACATATACATTTCCCCGTCCTTGGCTGCTCTTCCCTATAGTCCCATTCATCAGTGAAGCTCATGGCATACAGCCCCACATCATCGTGGTAATTTTCCCAGCTGATCATCTTCTCTCCACGAATCTCGTCCAGATGCTTTCTTGCAATTTTTAACCCGCAGCGGATGCCTATGAGAAACTTATGATGGCGCTTCATCAGGTCACTAATGTTCTTCTCACTGTAGAAGCCTCTGCCCATAACGAAGCTCAGCTTCTTCATATCCAGGAAATCGATGTCCAGCATTAGATTCCGTATCAAACTGACGTCTGCCGTATTTCCTGTAAGCTTGCGGAAATAAACCGGAAGCCGTGAAACTTCCCCATACAACAAAGCAAGATTAACCTGCGGAAGGTGGTCTCCTTCCTTGTTCTTTCCATACTTGGCTAATTTAATCAGCTCAGAATAGGAAGAAATTGATGTGGTGTCAAAAGCAAGGTACTCCTTCTCCGCCCTGCGCTTGGCCTGCCTGCGGAAGAAATTCATCTTTGAAGCCTCATCAATAGAGCCCATCAGATCACTGATCTGCTGGGAGGGGATATCCCGGCCATAGGGATGCTTATGAGTCAACGCCCACTTACGGAGACGGTAAGCAGACATGCCTCCTCCAGGACAAAGAAATAGGCAAGAGACAAGAGCTGCTTATACCTATCGGGGAAGGAAGCCTTCAAATCATCCACAATTCCCAGTTTGTCACCGATTTGGTCAAGAAGATAAGTGGCCCCATAAAACTGCCGCTTGCATTCTGTGGCGGGAATCGGCCCAGGCTTTATTGTCCCGGACTTCTCCAGTGACAGCAGATACTTCCCATTCGGAACAAACTGTCCTTCAACTATTTTACCAATATAGCGGCGCTTGTGCTCCCCGCGATGCTTCTCTGCATTCTAATAGGGAGTATCAATAAAGACATACTTTTCCCCTGATATAGTCTGCATCTTGGCATTAGCTGGCATATCCATAGAAATCTCCTTCTGATAGATATAATTATATACCTATCAGAAGGGATTTTCAATCCGTTTGTTGGTGAAAATATAATAGAAATACCAGTATTTATCGGATTCTTAGCCGGCAGCCCAAATACTTCCTAGATATAAAATCACGGGACTGCAGGCTACAATGAGAACTGGTGTCTGGAAGAAACTCATTTTCTTCATCATCCTGCTGATAATGACCCGAAAAATGCAGAGAAGCATGTATGCAAGTATCCCATAAAGAAAGACAAACAAGCGGGAAACATCACCAGCAATATGAGTGAAGAACATGAGGACGACAGCAAAAACTATGCCTCCTAAAGAAGCGAAGATAAGTTTTTTCGTTATCTCATAAGTCAAGTATCTCCAGGAATAAAGACCTTCGTAAAAGATAAATGCCATGAAAACGAGCGGCACCCATAAATAAAGATAAGCAGGCGATACGTGGAATACCGTTCTCGTAATTAACTCATTCCTGATAAAAAGAGAAAAAACGCCTGCCAAAACAAGGGCCACATAATCTCCTGCCAAGAAAAGAAGTGTCTGAATCAAGGCACTCCCTGCCTGATTTTCTGATTTTATTGATTCCATACCACGCTGAACCTCTGAATCCATATGATCTCCCCCAGATCAAATTTGTTTCGTCTTAAAATGCAAATGTAATAATTATAAGTATAGCATAGCGAAAATATCATATCATTACTCTAATCCTGCACACCAAAAATTATATAAGTTTCATTCCTCTTCCCTTACAATATAGAGCTGCCTCTTCTTTGTTTCCAGATAAATCTTTGCAATATAAAGGCCAATGATGCCAAGACTCATCAGGACAAGGCCACCGAGGAGCGTAATGATACATACAAGAGAAGGCCAGCCTGCCACAGGATCTCCTGCAATCATAGCACGAATAAAGATGAATATAAGTGCCAGGAAGGAAATACCACACATAGCAATTCCCATGACAGAAGATAAGTACAAAGGGATTGTCGTATAAGCAAGAATACCATCAACCGAATACTGGAAAAGCTTCCAGAAGGACCACTTCGTATGACCAGCGCTTCTTTCAATATTCTCATAAGAAAGCCATTTCGTCTTGAAACCAACCCAGCTGAAAATCCCCTTGGAGAAACGGTTATATTCTCCATCCGCTACGATGGCATTCACCATCTGACGAGACATCATGCGAAAATCTCTGGCACCATCAACAATCTGCGTTTTAGAAAGCTTATTGATGATTTTGTAGAACTGCCTGGCAAAGAAAGAGCGAATAGCAGGCTCTCCTTTTCTGGTCGTCCTCTTCGTCGCGACACAGTCATAGTCCTTGATCGGATCATGCAAGAGACGCCACATATCTGGGAGAAGAGCCGGAGGATCCTGAAGATCCACGTCCATCGTAGCTACATAGTCTCCCTTAGCCATAGAAAGCCCGGCATAAAGCCCTGCTTCTTTCCCGAAGTTTCTGGAAAAAGAAACATAATGAACCCTGGAATCTTTTTTATGAAGATCACGAAGAATCTCTATGGTCCTGTCTGTACTTCCGTCATCAATAAAACAGAATTCCAGCTCCGCATCGATTCTATCCTCATACTTCATGACCTCATCATAAAAAGTCTGAATCGTGGCTTCCTCATTAAAACAAGGCACCACCAATGATAACAACTGCATTGCAATTCTCCCTATTTTCAAATCAGGCCAATCGCTCCTATAAACACTTCCTAATTAATCAATAAACTATTTTCATAAGTCATGTATTTATTATAAATGCACTTCATCATACTGTCATTCTGAAATATCGAAATAAAAGAAGATTAAATTAAATCTGTTTTGATAATATCCGTCAAAACCGCGTCCGAGGACTTTGACCTGCCCCAGCGGGGAAGGAGTACCGGCTTTCGGCTGTTGCCGGAAAAGGGGTGCAGTATTCATAGCACTTTAAAATATAAAAAGGTTCTTCGAGCAGCGCGAAGTCGTATTGTGTGTTTATAAAAAGAGCCTTATACCAGTCTTCGACTGAGGAAATGCAACTCATCCCCCGGCTCCGCTGGTACCTTCCCTTCCAGGGCAAGGTCAAATGCAAAAAACCGCACTCTTTCGAGTGCGGCTGCTTCTTTAATTATTGCTTTTATTTCAATATAGACTTCAGGAATGCCTTGGTCCTTTCGCTCTTTGGATGTTCGAAGACTTGCTCGCTGGTGCCTTCTTCTTCTACTTTTCCGTCTACCATGAAGAGGATCCTGTCGGAAACAGATTTGGCGAAGGCCATTTCGTGGGTGACGATGACCATGGTCATGTTTTCGTCAGCCAGCTGCTGGATGGTTTTCAGAACTTCGCCTGTCAGTTCAGGATCAAGAGCAGATGTCGGTTCGTCGAAGAGCATGATTTCCGGGTTCATGGCAAGAGCTCTTGCGATAGCGACTCGCTGTTTCTGCCCTCCGGAAAGGCTTCCAGGATACATGTTCTTCTTATTCAGAAGTCCTACTTTATCCAGAAGATTCTCGGCAATAGGAAGAACTTCTTCCTTCTTCATGCCTTTGACATAAATCGGAGCGGCCATGATGTTATCCAGGACTGTCATATGCGGAAAAAGATTGAAGGACTGGAATACCATGCCCATCTTTCCCAAAATTTCCTTGGACTTTACTTCATTGGCGTAGATGACTTCTCCATTCTTTTCTTCCGCGAGATAATCGCCGTCGACAAGAATGGATCCTCCCTGGATCGTTTCAAGGTGATTCAGGCAGCGGAGGAGAGTACTCTTGCCGGCACCGGATGGCCCGATGATGGAGATGACTTCCCCTTTTTCAAGACTCATATTGACCTTATGAAGAATGGTGAGTTTGCCATAAACCTTCACAATATCTTTCATTTCAATAAAGCTCATCGAAGTACCTCATCAGTCTTCATAAACGGCATAGCGTTTTTCAATGTATGCCAGAATCTTTGTCAGGATAGCCGTGCAGAGCAGGTAGAAAACAGCTGCTACAAGGAACGGCGTTGTATCGAAGTCGCGCTGAACGAAAGCACGGGTGACGCGCATGAGGTCGTTCATAGCAAGAATGTATACAAGAGAGGTATCCTTCAGAAGCGTGATGGTTTCGTTGCCAAGAGGCGGGATGACGCGCTTGACGACCTGAGGAAGGATGATGTGCCACATCGTCTGCTTATACGTAAAGCCAAGAACCTTGGCGCCTTCATACTGGCCCTTGCTGATCGACTGGATGCCGCCTCGGAATATTTCAGCGAAGTATGCAGCATAGTTCGCTACGAAAGCCAGGATGGCCGCCGGGAAATCATTGATCTGGATATTCAGCATCAAAGGAAGGCCATAGTAAATGAACATGATCTGCAGCATCAGAGGCGTGCCTCTCATGACGTAGATGTACATAGCGGCCAGACGGCGGAAAAGCCCCACCTTCGAGATGCGGACCATGGCGAGAAGTACACCGATTGGCAGTGACAGCACTATGGTAAAAAGGAAAATCTTGGCAGAAACGCCCAGACCTTGAATCATATTTGGCAAAATGTGAATGATATAATCCATCATCGGCTCCTTACATTCCGGAATTTGCGGCAGTGCCGTTTTTGATCATGTATGAATATCATACACTGACTTCATCCTTTTAACAAGATAGAGTGACAAAATTTACAAACTGGCTAGATATAAACGAAGCAAGGCAGAACAGGAAACCTCCCGCTCTGCCTCTTCGTTTATCCCTTAAAGGGAATTATTTCAGAATAACATCTTTACCGAACCATTTTTCGGAAATCTTAGCAGCTTCGCCGCTTGCTTTTACCTTTTCAATGCCTTCATTCAGAAGATCGATCAGAGCCTGGTTGTCTTTCTTGACGCCGATAGCGAATGTATCTTTGGAAACAACGCCATCCAGTTCTCTGAATGTTCCAGGTTTCTTAGTCATGTAGTATTCAATCAGGACAGAGTCAGCCAGGATTGCATCGCAGCGTCCGGATTCCAGATCCATGAAGCAGGAAGCAAGATCAGGATAAGCCTTGACTTCAGAGAAGGAATTCTTCAGAGCCGGATCCTTATTCAGAGCAGCTTCCGCCGTGGAAGCTTCCTGGATATCCAGTTTCTTTCCTTTCAGTTCAGCCTGTGTCTTGATCGGGCTGTCAGCCAGAACGACGTAGACCTGAGTATTATCCATGTAAGGTTTTGTGAAACCAAGCTTCTTCTGTCTTTCCGGAGTCATGGTGAAGCCGTTCCAGATGGCATCGATCTTACCGGAATTCAGTTCCGTTTCCTTGGAAGCCCAGTCGATTGGCTTGAATTCAATCGGAACACCGATTTCCTTGGATACCGCATTTGCCATATCGATATCGAAGCCTACGATCTTACCGCTGTCATCACGGAACCCCATCGGAGCGAAGGTATCATCCATACCAGCTACAATCTTTGTCGGCTTAGCGCCTGCAGCAGCTGACTTAGCAGCGCTTCCGGCAGACTTCTGATCTCCGCCACATCCAGCCATCAAACCAATAGCACCCAGTGCCAAAACCCCTGCTGCAAGAATCTTTTTAATATTCATGGTCATCTCTCCCTTAGCCTTCTTTAATTCTTTATCTCGTTAAAGAGTTATCTTGGCATTATATTACATGATTGAGAGATGCCTGTCAACACCTTTTTTGAAAATCTTAAAAAAATTTTTCCGCTGCGTTTTGCGAATTTCACCACGTAGATAATATAGAAATATGGGCAAAGTAAAAGCTCGTAGATTTCAATCTGCCTGAACAGATATTAGGGTAGAAATCTATGAGCCAAAAATATTAGCTTCCTAAAAAACTTAGCATTTTATATTGCTGATTTATTTTCATACATCTTCTGATAATAATTCTGATATTCTCCGGAAATGATGTCTTCCCACCATTTCTGATGTGTCAAATACCACTGAATCGTCTTCTTGATACCATCGGCAAATTTTGTTTCCGGAAGCCAGCCAAGTTCTCTGTGAATTTTTTCAGGATCAATGGCATATCTTCTGTCATGGCCTTTTCGATCCGTTACGTGAGTGATTAAACTCTCCGGCTTTCCAAGCTCCTGACAGATCAGTTTGACGATGTCTATATTCCTCATTTCATTATGACCGCCGACGTTATAGACTTCCCCGACTTTTCCTTTACGGATAATGAGGTCAATGGCGCGGCAGTGATCTTCAACATAGAGCCAGTCACGAACATTCAGACCATCCCCGTAAATAGGAAGAGGCCTGTCATGGAGCGCATTGATAATCATCAGCGGAATGAGCTTTTCCGGGAAATGATACGGTCCATAGTTATTCGAGCAGCGCGAAATTGTGACAGGAAGTCCGTATGTCCTGTAGTAGGCCATGACAAGGAGATCAGCCCCAGCCTTGGAACTGCTGTAAGGACTCGATGTATGGATGGGCGTTTCTTCTGTAAAGAAAAGATCAGGACGATCCAGAGGAAGATCGCCATACACTTCATCGGTAGATACCTGGTGATACCTCTGAATGCCATACTTTCTGCAGGCATCCATCAGGACAGACGTCCCGATAATATTCGTCTGAAGGAAGATTTCCGGATTTTCAATGGAACGATCAACATGGCTTTCTGCAGCGAAATTAATCACGACATCAGGCTTTTCTTTTTCAAAAAGGCCATAAACGCTATCCCTGTCACAAATATCCATCTTTACGAACTGGAAATTCGGATGATCCATGACATCTGCCAATGTTGAAAGATTTCCAGCATATGTCAGCTTATCCAGGCATATAATCTGATCACCTGGATGTTCCTGCAGCATATAATGAACAAAGTTTCCTCCGATAAAACCGGCTCCCCCGGTCACGATAAGCTTCAAGGTGCTTCACCTCTTCAAATTTTGCCTGACAAAGCTATCTATACAGACAAAAACAAATAAAATTATGCCATAAACCAACGTCAGAAAAATCCATATTATATTATATGTTATGTTATACTACCCTTTGTTATGTTATACTACCCTTCTTATATAGCGATTAATTGCATCGTTCCGTCACTATATTCCCAGCTTCTCTCTAGCCGCAGATATACCTTCCATCAACACAGAATCCCTCATTCCTAAAAGAATTCCAATATAAACGGCTCCTCCAATAATAGCAATAACACCAGTATGAATAATAGTCGGTGAAAACATTTGCTCTATAGTAATTGTAATCATGAACATAATCATACCTGCTAACCAATAATGTGTAGATTGAGATAATATCGTCTTAAAACCGAAATCCCTTCTTACCATATAAAGCTGAACCATTGTTACCAGCCATTCAGTAAGAAGAGTGGCAATAGCAACACCAACCGACTGATATTTTGGAATCAAATAGAAATTGATACCAAAATTAAAAGCCGCACCTCCTCTTTATTTTTGCTATAAGATTCCTTTTCTTATGCGATAACCCGCTTCTCATTCATAACACAAATCATATTTATCTCAAGATAAGGAAAGTCTCTGTGTTATAATTGAAGTGAAAGCTGAGGAATCTACCATGAATACACCTATCATTTTCAACCTTTCAATCGGAGGCAAGAAGCCGCATTCTTCGACACAGAAGATCTGCCCTTTCTGCCATCCTGAAACTTTAACGAACATCCTCGACAAGAAGGATGATATTATCTGGCTGATGAATAAGTTCCCTGTTTTTGAAGGAACGTATCCGACAGTCATTGTAGAGACTTCTGATCATAACGCTGAACTGACGACGTACAGCAAAGAGAAGCTGCATGAAGTCATTTCCTTTGGCCTTGAACGCTGGGAAAAGGTGGAGAGGGACAAGCGTTTCAAATCCGTCCTTTATTTTCGCAACTACGGCCCTGGTTCAGGCGGTTCGCAGCGCCATCCTCATTCCCAAATCATCGGTCTTGATACGTATGACTACAAGGACAATATCGACCGGGAAAATTTCCTTGGTCCCATCGTTCACGAAGACCAGGACTGCTATGCTACTGTATCAGACTATCCGATCAGCGGCATGGGAGAAATGAATGTCACTCTGAAGAAGGACGCTTCGCCGGAAAAATTCGCTGACACGATTCAGACTCTGGCACGTTATGTCCTGAATGACTTCCCTCTCCCCTGCACAAGCTACAATATTTTCTTTTACCATTTCAAACATATCCGGGCGAAGATTTTCCCGCGTTATACGGCAAGTCCTCTTTACATGGGCTACCATATCACCCATGTCATGGATCATGAAAGCCAGAAGCGCATGCTCGAAAAACTTCATACCGGAACGTATTTTGGAGAATGACACTGATGAAATTATATGCTTTCAGTGACTTCCACCTCTCAGGCGACCCGCCGACGAAGCCGATGGATATCTTCGGACCTGCATGGAACAACCACAGGGAGAAGATCATCAATGCCTGGATGGAAACAATCCATCCAGAAGACACGGTCATCATGGCGGGCGATTTATCATGGGCCATGCACATTCAGGATGCTATTTCCGATCTGAAGATGCTGGGAACTCTTCCCGGCAGAAAAATCATCGTCCGCGGCAACCATGACTACTGGTGGGATACTGTCACAAAAATGACCCGCATGACAGACGGCGCTTTTGAATTCATTCATAACTCTGCCCTCTCCGTCGGACCGATCGCCATTGCCGGTACAAGAGGCTGGATTGCGGAGACATCCAGAAAACTGACAGAGGCAGATAAGCCAATCATTTTAAGAGAAGAAGGAAGACTGGAACGCTCCCTTGAACTCGCCAGCAAGATGAATCCGGAAAGAATCATCGCCGTCCTTCACTACCCACCCTTCGATGAACTCAGAAATCCGACCCATATGCTGCAGCTCATGACCAAGTACCATGTCACCGACTGCGTCTATGGCCACATCCACGGCGCCATGAATTTCCAGAACCTCCCCGAGGAGCTCGAAGGCATCCGCCTCCACCTCACCTCGGCTGACTACCTGGACTTCAAGCCCCATCTTCTTTACGATCTGGAGGACTTCCATGCTGAAAAAGACGACAGAGAGTAAGCTTCTGGCAGGCTATATCTATGGCGACAACGTCACTAAGGAATACGTCTACCTCCCTGGCAGCGAAGTCGACACAGAAGAACCCATGCTCGTCTACGAAGACAATGGAGGAAGAGACGACATAGGAATGGAACGAGCGTTGGAAATCATAGAAAAAAGAAGCCTCAAACCAACCACACATCCTGTATTAGGAAAGAATACGATGGGATAATAGATAAGGCGATAAAAAAGGAATGCGAAAAGTCATCTATCTTTTCACATTCCTTTTTTGCTATTTCCCCGAACGGAAAACGCGTCTTTTATCACAGTTCCAATGTCTTCAGGTATTCTCTGAATCCTGGTCCTATGTCTTCTCTTCTAAGAGCAAATTCTACCATGGCTTTGAGGTAGCCTAGCTTATTACCTGTGTCGTAGCGTTTTCCCTTGAAATTATAGGCATACACGTTTCCATTTTTTGCCATGACGCGAAGAGCGTCGGTGAGCTGGATTTCTCCGCCTTTCCCCGGTTTTGTCTGTTCAAGAATCTTAAATATTTCCGGAGTGATGACGTAGCGTCCAAGCGCTGCAATGCGGCTGGGGGCTTCTTCAATAGAAGGTTTTTCTATCATGTCCAGGACTTTGACCAAATCCGGATCTTCTGTCTTTACTCCATCAATGATTCCATAGGAAGAGACCTGTTCTTCTCTTACGCGCTGGCAGCCTATGACAGCTCCGCCTGTCTTTTCATACTGATCCATCAGCTGTTTCAGAGCTGGCTCACCGTCGCCTGTATATACGACATCATCACCAAGAATGACGCCAAATGGTTCTCCGTCCATGAATTCCTTGGCACAGAGAATAGCATCTCCAGGGCCTCTCATGTACTGCTGACGAGTATAATGCACTTTGACAGAAGCAACATGACGAATCTCTTTCAAGAGATCCATCTTCCCGGACTCATACAGATGCTGTTCCAGTTCCGGAGAAGAATCGAAATGATCTTTGAAGGCTCTCTTCGCATGACCAGAAATAATAAGGATCTGTTCAATCCCGCTCGCTTCGATTTCTTCGACAATATACTGAATCGTAGGCTTATCTACGATAGGAAGCATTTCCTTCGGCATCGCCTTTGTCTCCGAAAGGAATCGTGTACCAAATCCCGCTGCCGGGCGGATGAGTTGCATTTCTGCGAACGGAGTGAGGTTGGCTTGTTCTCCATTTGCGAAGCAAGGAATGGTGTTGACCTTGCACCGCCAGGAGAAGGTGTCAGGCTCCAAATTTCTGTTGCCTGACGAATACAGTAGTTCGTACAGACGTTAGTCTGGTTTTACGGTGTTTTTATTCGCGCCCCGTCGCGGTTGTAAAGGTATCCTTATAAAAGAGCTTATTGATATGTAAGCGTACCTTGGCCTTTTAGCGGTGGCGCGGGAGTGCAATCTAAAATATGATTAAAACCACACAGCCGGCCCATGGCCTAGGAACTTCATCTCATCCCCGGTCTCCGACCGGACCTAGTACAATAGAAGTGTAGTAGATAGGTCGCTCCTATCCGCTGCACTTATTG
>ERZ773208.1019-NODE-1019-length-23980-cov-6.717074_pt1 | contig 23980 bp, 19 predicted proteins | sample MGYA00581006_ERZ773208 | MGnify/ENA primary metagenome ERZ773208 (study PRJEB29015, sample SAMEA2737793) | human gut metagenome | biome: human gut; feature: human-associated habitat; material: faeces | place: China | collected 2012 ... | reverse complement strand
AGCTATGTCTTCTTTTATGCTTTTTTCAATTTGCGCAAGTTATTGTACATTATCTATCAGGGGTTTCTTTCACGTTCAATTCCCGCCCGCAGGCGGCACGGTCTGCGCAGCAGACCGCTCTCCACCAAGAAGAAAAGACACGCATCTGCGTGTCTTTTCTTCTTGTAATAGCGAAACACTATAGATATCACACCATTACATCCGCATATTCTTCATATAGGCATATAAAACGCTTATATTTTCCAAATTTCATTGCCGCTAAGCAGAAAACCGTATAGGATTCTTTTTTCGGTCTCACTTGCCTCTTCCGATTTAATTCGGTTTTGAATTATCGGTATAATAGCATCTTTGTGGGCAATAAAACAACTCATGTACTTTTCATGACGAGCAAAGTTTTCCCACATATAATTGGAAAAGTCTACTTGAGAGTAGTCAAAACTCTCCGAATCTAATAGGAACTGCAAATGCGGTCTTCCCTCAGACAGTTCTTTTAAAGCACTTATATCAGATATCATATCGTTTATATAGAGAAGATAGACGCATTCCAATCTACTCTCAACCGGATTGGGGTATGAGTGCACACCTGTGACTTCTTTTCTGCTAAGCTCTATTACTCCATTTAGAAATTCCTTGATTGAATTCTGATCTGGGGTCAACCATCCAGAGAATATAAAGTCGTAGATTGCCTCTATTGGCAGTTGTACAAAGTTATCGGATAAAATGTATTTATACTTCTGTTGAACCGTATCACCGGTAATCTGCTGATAAAACAACCTCAATAATATGACTTTCTTATGGAAATCCTCTGTAGTATCAATGATAGCCTGAATCTTATCTGTAGTTGCCTCATCCTTTGATATGAATTGCTCAATGAGATGACGAAGACTGTTGAAATGCACATTCACCGCATACTCAAAGAATTTTTCTCCGCCCACTATTTGATGAACAAACTCAAAATTATGGGGAAATGCTAATAAGCTGCAAAGCTTTGAAAGCTCTCTCAAGCTTTGCCTAAAGTCCGGCCAACCTATAGAAAAGAAGATTGGAGCAATAATCTTATCACTGAGTAACGCTTCTACCGATGCTGCAATTATCTCTTTGCTATTCTCATCTAAGACAACCAAGTTCAGTAATAGTACTATATTGGAAAGCGCAGAAAACGACGATTACAATAATCCATAAGTCTTTGCAGTCACAATAGAATGACAAAGATTCTTAAAGCACTCTGCAAGGAATGCAACTTCCTGTACGCCCGTATTCAATTGTTTTACATTATATGACCTTACAAGCGCACTCAAATCTTTTGTCGAAATAAACTTTGCCATAATATCCAGATCAATGTATTCTACGGCATACTTTTCGTTTGCAAATTCCATATCTCCCAAAAGAGTAGTTTTTTGGGCCGCATCACTATTTGTGCATATTATGGCTTCGATATATGGTTTGAAAAAATCTTTTAAATCTCTAAAGCCTTGATACAGAATGTGGTTGTTATAGTAAAAAAAGTATTGTGTTATAGCAAGCCGTTTTATTTCATAAAGCCTTGCACACGATGTTCCGCCAAAATGAATGGTATTTCTGTCCCCAACATCTTTCTTTAGCTTTTCTAAGGCTTCGTACATCGAAAGTCTCTTTTTAGTATTACCACTATAAATGTCAAGATATCCAGAGAACACCTCTCTTTCCTTGCTTGCAGCGATATTTTGAACAAATTGTTTGACTTTGGCAGAATCAAAGCCCCAAAAGTATGTCTGGATTGCCTCAAGTACAGCGGAATTATGCAGATAAGCAACTTTCTGGTCTATAGGGAACCCAGAGTAGTCTATTTCTTCGTGGAATTTTAATATTTCACTAAAACCATCCACAATGCTTTTGTAAAAAAGCATTTCATTTGTTTCTAAATCTATATGCTCGCCGTTGAGCAATGCTTTGATCTCATCATATTTATTCAGAATATAGAGATTAAAAATTTCACTTTTCAGCAAAGCGTTATCAGACAGCTCTCCTATACGAAAGCGCATGACTTTATGCTCGTAAATGCACTGTATGGATACGATTCCAGCATTTAGAAAAAGTTGTCTTAAATCAGTTGCACCTTCGTCCCCAGACTCCATAAATGCTATTAATCTTGCATAATCGTTTTCAGAAAAAAGACGTAATTCCCGGTCCGTAATCTCATATCTTTTCACATAAAGCAGCTTTAGAACTTGCTCATAGCTGACAAAGCTGAAACGAGACATAAATTTTACGGCATTTTCTATTGTAGATAAATTCTCCTCTAATGCAGGATTGGCAATCACACGCAGAAAACTATATAGACGCTTTCCAATTTCATTGGATAGATCCGCTGGGATCTCCTGAATCAGCGGCATGGAGTTAATATTGATTACTTCGATATTATTGCTACTAAAATAAGAAAGCTGAGTATCATCAACAATCTCCTGATCCAGAATCAGGTAGCCAACTCTTCTGTCCACATCAAATGCTCCGTTTTGTGAACGCATATAGTTTAGCCAACTGAGAATAAGCTTGATGTTATAATCATTTAACGAATATCCCAAAAACAACACAATATGGTCCGTCAGCAACGATTTGATGAAGAGTTCAATTAATATGTGTTTTTGCGAATAGTCTAAGTAGTCTTGCTCTTTTAGAACAATGCTGGAAGCATCGGAAAGATCCCCGTGCATTTTAATGATGTACTTTCCTTTGTCCGCATTCAGCAAATCCTTATCGTAAACAATCACCTGATATTGCTCACAAAATATATTTTTCGAGGATTCAAGCAACTGGTCATAATTCGTGGTGATAATATGTGCCGGATTGATATCAAAAATCGCTGACGACAAAGGTGCATCTGCCGTCACAGCGGGAATGCTTTCGTTTAATATACGATAGTATAATTCTTGATCCTTGTTAAACACATGCTGCGGTACCTTTAGAAGTTCATCTGTCGAAAAATCATCTTTCAATAAGCAGGTGTTTTCACAGCTTTCTAATCTATGTCTGCAAGTATCACACCTCGAATAATCAATCGCCTTTGCCATATTTTGAATCAAGGCATTCCAACTGGGCATTCCGTCTACATTGCAAGACACTCCCGCACCTACAAAAATAACCAGTTTTCCTTGCTCGGCTTTTTCTCTGAACATGCTGATATAGTTGAGCAGTTCATCGTTGCCCATAAACACATTCACCTTCTTTATCTATGTGGTGTAGTAAGAAAAATGTTTGATATGTTTTATTATACTGCAAGCTATTGCTCTTGGCAACGCTTTGCTACAATAGCCTCAACACCGACAAAGGAGCTGAGGCTATGCCAATCACCTATTCAACTGAACTCAAAGTCAAAACCATCCGCCGTTATGAAAAGGGCGAGTCAATCAAAGCGCTGAGTCAAGAGTTGCACATCTCGCAAAGCACCCTGTACCAATGGCGCAAAGAATACTGCTCGATCAAAACGCCCAACCATACTTACACGCCTGCTGAATTCGATGCCATCTCCCGCCACCTGCAAAAGCTGGAGCATCATATGGAGATCATTCGCCAGACCGAGTATCTGTCGAATATACCCTTGCAGAAAAAGCTTGCCACTCTTGAGGAACTCTATCATCGACCGGGCAATCCTTTCAGTGTCCATGAGCTGTGTGACGCTCTTGATGTGGCAAGGGGGACCTTCTACAACCACGTCTTCCGTAAGGCGGACAGAAGCCAATACCAAGAGGAACAAGCTCAGCTCATGCTGAAGGTCAAGCAGGTATTTGATGACAGTGAGCAGCGCTTTGGCGCGGAAAAGATACGCATCGTTTTAGCTGAGAGCGGCATTCGTGTTGGTAAAAAGCGCATTTCCGCCATTATGCAGGAGTTAGGCCTATGCAGTATCCGGACAGATGCAAAAAAGCAGTTCAAGCGCAAGCAACAATATGCAAAACAAAATCTGCTGAAACGGGAGTTTTCGGCAGAGCATCCAAATCAGATATGGGTCAGCGATATTACATACTTCAAGGTCAAAAGCTACTGGGTCTGTCTCTGTATCATTCTGGATCTATACTCCCGCAAGGTTATCGGCTGGCGGGTATCAAAGCATATGAGTACACATCTGGTCACCGCAACCTTCAAAACCACTTATCAGGAGCGAGGGAGACCGCAGAACCTGACCTTTCACAGTGACAGGGGTAGCCAGTATGTTTCAAAAACGCTGACCGGTCTGTTTCAACAGTACGGTGTAAAGCAATCTTTCTCTGCAACGGCCAGGCCACTGGATAACGCCGTGGCTGAGACTTTCTTTTCCTCCTTCAAACGGGAGGAGGCTTACCGAAAAGACTACACCTCCGAACAACATTTTCGTAGGAGCGTGGAGGAGTATATTTGGTTCTACAATGAGGTGCGCCCCCACCAGACGCTGAACTACAAGACGCCGCAGGCTTTTGAGGACGCATACAAGCCTGCTTTATCGGAAAGTAGTGTCTAAATAGCCGCCATGCATAAAAATATTAGTTTTGCGTTTGGAGCGTTTTGGAGAATCGGTGCCTTGACATGAAAAAGCGGAAAGCCCCATATTGCAAGGCTTCTCGGATATGACAAGTCCCACTTTTCGATAAAATAGTTCGAAAAGCGGGACTCATTCAAAAATCAGGCACGCTTCTGCAAAAATGTTTTCTCTGCCATATGGATCACGAAGTTGCGTTCATCCGAATCGGCTTTTGCAAAAACAATCTGGTACCGCTGGCAGGTTTTGTGGAAGTGGACGACGTAAGCCAGATTCTCTTTCGTCGGAGGCGCGACATAGCTGTCCGGCGCAGCAAGCGCGTCCAGCCCCAGATATTTTTCGTTCTGCATCTGTCAAACCTCCGTTTTGGCTTCGCTGTTTTACTTGATCCGTTTCTGGATATCCTCCACGGACGGCAGCTGTTTTTCCAGTTCCTCCGGCAGCTTGCTTGTCACCTGATAAGCACTCACGCCGATGGGTTTGCTCATATCCTTCAGCGAATATTCCGCGACTAGATCATTTTTGCTCTTGCACAGCAGCAACCCGACAGACGGATTATCCTGTTTCTGTTTCAAGAGTCCATCGACTGCGGAAAGATAGAAATTCAACTGCCCTGCGTACTCCGGCTTAAATTCGCCGGTTTTGAGTTCAATTACCACGTAGCAGCGGAGGTTCAAGTTATAAAACAGCAGGTCGATATAAAAATCGTCGCCGCCGACATTCAGATGATACTGATTGCCGAGAAACGCAAACCCGGTCCCAAGCTCCAACAGAAGCTTCGTCACATCTTTCACGAGCGCCTCTTCGATCTCCCGTTCCAGCATATCCGTCTTGAACGGGATAAAATCGAAAATATACGGATCTTTCATCGTCTGGATGGCAAGTTCACTCTGTGGGGACGGCAGCCGCAATTCAAAATTAGATAGCTTTTCGGCCAGCGCCTGCCGCTGATATATGTCACTCTCGATCTGATGCACCAGAACGTTGCGCGACCAGCCGTTTTTTCGACTCTGTTCTGCATACCACAGCCGTTCGACTTTGTCCGCGACCTTATCCAACAGAACAACGTTATGGCCCCACGGAATTTGTGCAACAGGTTGTTGCACAAATTCATCGGCTGAATACGCCTCCGCGAACTTCGCCATATATTTGAGATTCCGGACGGAATATCCTTTCATCGCTGGGAAAGACAGCTTGATATCCGCGGCAAGGTTTTCGACAAACCTGCTGCCCCAGACCTTATGCGCGTTGATGACCGTGCCGATGGCGTGGTACAGCCGAAGCAGTTCGCAATTTACCTGAATCGTCGCACGGTACTGCGCCGTGCGGATTTCCTGTTTGACCAGTTCCACCGTTTCCAAGTATTCGTTCGCGTTCATCAGCATCGCGCATCACTCCTTGTAATCGATTGTAGCAGAGAAAAACAGGAAAAGCAAATGTGCAATGTGTGCTGCCCACCCAATCAAGCACATTTGAAATACCAATTATGCCTTTAACCGCTCCCTATCCAGTGACAACTTCAGCAACAGCATCTTGAATTCCGGCGATATCCATGATGCGAATTCACAGCCAATCATCGGATGCGCAAATGTTCCGCCGCCTTTGCCTTGTTTGGAAGTGATACCGATCGCCTTTGTTTTCTCAATCCATAGCTTTGGCGTCAAAGTAAACGAGGCAGTTTTCTTTTTCTCTAAAAGTTCAATGTAGCCCGCTTCTCTGTAATCGGGGTTATTTTCCTGCTCCCACAGATTTAAAAAGGCTAGTGTATTTTCACTGCGCAGCCAGCTCTGTATCACATATCCCGGGGTATTCTTGCTGTGATTTCGTGCAAGCTCAGTCAGCGAAATATAACTATCATCCTGCTTTTTGTGCTGAGGCTTCGACTGCTTTCTCTGTTCCATGCGGGCCAACACCTCCGCCTTACTTCTTTTATAGCCGGCAAGAACAGAAAGCCTGTATTCGTCAATCTCATTGTCCTTCGCAATTCGCAATATAATTCGGTCCCGCTCCTCACAGGTGATGATATCCTCAGCTACGAGGGGCTCCAACAAGTTTCCGATACCGATCATATCCACCAAACTAAGTTTCTCTGCCACATCTCTCACCTCTTAAGGTTATTGTAGCATAATGTACAGAAATATAAAAGATGGATCATTTCTGAGCCATAATATGCGAAACATAGCGCGTATTTTTTCTCGGCAAGCCCTCCTTGTCATAATCAATGTTACAGCGTGCCGCCTTTTCAAATTGCACATCCAGAAACTTCTTTAGCCCGATGATCGCCGCATATTTTCCGTTAGAGAGAAGATGGTCTACCGCGGCACGAGTCCATTTCGCCTTTCCAGTCGGAGACGGTATTTGTTTTGCATAAAGCATATCCACAACCTTTCCCAAACTTGCCCCTGCCATATAGAAGTTAAAAATCAAGGCAACATTTTCTGCTTCGCTCTTATTGGTTTCAAGTCCCCCACTGTTGGTCAAAGTAAAACCATATGGTATTCTCATGTTTTGTTCCTCCTAAAATAAAAATTCCTATGTTGCCACCTCATCCAAGAGATAAAACATAGGAATAAATGATATTTTGTTACCTTCTGCGTTGCCATTCTGCACAGCTTTTGAGTTATTTCATGTGATTCTCCAGCAGAAAAAGCAAAAGCCGTGTATAACTCAAGTTATACACGGTTTTTGTCTAATTTGGTGCGCGAGGCGGGACTTGAACCCGCACGTCCGGAGTGGACACTAGAACCTGAATCTAGCGAGTCTGCCAATTCCACCACTCGCGCGTTTACAGTCTTCCAACTGCTCGGATATATTACCACAGATATTCCCGCTTGTCAAGCAGATGAGACAGAAAAAGTTGCAAAAAACCTACCGGCATTTTTTGACGTGTGCAACCGAATGTGCTGTGCTGGACTGTACATACAGACTGTAATTAGACAGCTGTGCATATACCAGAACATAGGCATCCTATCTATACCGTGGCCGCATTTGGATGGCACAAGTCTGTTTCCAATATGCCTCAGGCAACATTGGCATCCTGTGCGCGTTTATCGCGTACAGCGGGGCTTGACAAAAGCGGTCTAATGCGTTAGACTACAGTTAGAGTCTAACGCATTAGACGAGGAGGAACAACCTATGTCCACCCCGAAAATTTTTGAAAGTGAATACCGGTTCTGCCTGATTTTATGGGAGCATGAACCGCTTCCCAGCGCAGAGTTGGCGAAGCTGTGCCGGGAAAGGCTTGGATGGAGCCGGACGACGACGTATACGGTCATCCACCGATTGGCCGAGCGCGGCGTCGTGAAAAACGAAAATGGCTTCGTCTCCTCGCTCGTCTCCAAAGACGAGGCACAGGCGGCGGAACTGGACGAACTGGTTGAAAAGACGTTTGAGGGTTCGCTTCCCGCATTTGTTGCAGCGTTTGCGCGCAAGACAAAGCTTTCGCAGAATGAGGTTGACCAACTGCGCGCCATGATTGATGGCTATGAGGAGAAGCGGCCATGACCGATGTATTTCTCGGCTTTCTCAACCGCAGCCTGTCTGCGGCAATTCTGATTTTTGCGATTGTACTGATACGGCTGGTGTTCAAGAAAGCACCGAAGTGGCTGCTGTGCGCCCTGTGGGCGCTGGCGGCGGTGCGGCTTTTGTGTCCGGTTTCGGTCGAAAGCGTCCTGAGCCTCATTCCGAGCGCGGAGACTGTGCAGCCCGAGATCGTGTATTCCGCCGCGCCAGCCATCACGAGCGGCATCCCGGCGGTCGACGCCATTGTAAATCCGCCCTTACAGGCCGCGTTTACACCTGACCCTGTGCAGAGCGCGAACCCGCTGCAAATTCTGACGTGGCTTGCCGCGTGGGTCTGGCTCGGCGGCTGCGCGGTGCTTGTCCTGTACGCGGCCATTTCCGCGCTGCGCCTGCGGCTTCGCGTGCGGACGGCGGTGCGGCTGGAGGGGAACGTGTTCCAGTCGGAATTCGTCCCGTCCCCGTTCATCCTCGGCGTGTTCCGGCCGAGAATTTATCTGCCCTTTGGGCTGGAGCCCGGCGCGCAGGACATGGTTCTGGCGCACGAGCGCGCGCATTTAAAGCGTGGCGACCAACTCTGGAAGCCGCTGGGCTTCCTACTCCTGACGGCGTACTGGTTCAACCCCGTCTGCTGGCTGGCGTATATCCTGTTCTGCCGCGATATCGAGGCGGCCTGCGATGAAAAGGTCGTGCGCGAGCTGGGAGAGGGCTGCAAGACGGCCTATTCCCGTGCGCTGCTGCAATGCAGCGTCCCGCGCCGGATGATCACGGCCTGCCCGCTGGCCTTCGGCGAAACAGGTGTCAAGAGGCGCATTAAGTCTGTTTTAAATTACAAAAAGCCCGCGTTCTGGGTCGTGCTGGCGGCGGTACTCGTGTCTATCGCCGTGGCCGTGTGCTTCCTGACTGACCCGAAGACAGACACAGAGCAGCCGGAGGAAGACACACCGGCCTCCACCGCCGCAGACGGCCCCGCAGAGGCAGACAGCACGCTCCCGACAAGCGAGTTCTTTTCCAGCATACAGGACTACGCCGAATATTATATCGCACAGGTCATTTTGCCGGAGCCGATTGAATACAAGGTGCTGACCGACGGCGGCTTTGAAACTGTAACAGATACGGTGCGAGACGCGCAGATGGTGAATCTGGAACAGCTTGCTTCCCTGTCCGACCTCGACCCGGAGGGAGATTTGCAGCTGTGGAGTTACAAAATTGCGATTGCGCCGGAAAATGCCGACGGGCGTACCTTCATGCTGGGCACCGATACCGGCCTGTCGTATATCGACGGGCAGGAATATCTGGTGGACGGCACCCGCTACCTCGTGACCGTCACCTATCGCAGCGAAACGCAGGACTACCGGCTGCTCGGCTGGACAAAGGACACGGATGGCACAGCGCTGTCCGTCTATGAGCAGTCCGGGCGCCTGAAAGACTATCTGCGCGACATTTACGCCGCGACGCACGGCGCGAATAACATTCACGGCTATTTCTATCCAAGCTTCTACAACGGCATGGACGGCTACGGCAGACCCGTTCATATTGACGCGTACTTCTCCACCTTCCCGGACGAAGCCGGCGGATGGGGTGTATACCTGCCCACGACCGGCTGGGAATACGACGAGCAGGACGACCTCTGGCGCAGCACCTACAGCACCGGCTCGACGTTCGCCGTCCGCTATGTTGAAAAGACGATCACCGAATGCTCCGCCGGCTATACCGCGCGCGGCTGTCTCAGCGAGGTGACGCAGCGTGGCGAGACGATCTCCGTCGAGTCGGGTGAGCAGAACGAGATGGTCTATCTCTGCGGCGTAAAAGATGGCTGTTACGAGGTCACGATCCACTGGCCGCGCGGGGCGGATGAAACCGATGCTTCCGGCTATAACCCGTATCTGCAGGCACGCTATGAAGGGCAGCTGCTAAAGCAGATGGCCGCGAGCTTTACCGCCTGCGCAGGCGCTTCCGTGACGCTGGGAAGCGCGGACGGATACACGTTCCGGCTCGAAACGGAAACGGCCTCCTGCCCGGAGGGCAGGACTGACTGCACGCTTGCGCACACGAAAACGCAGCTTGTCTGTGAGGAAAACGGGCAGGTGCACCCGCTCGGTGCGCCGCTGCTGGACGGTGCGTGGTGGCTGATCGACATCAACGCGCCGAAGGCCCGCTTCGGCTATCTGGAACAGGATCTGCACACAGGCCGCTTTTCAAGCGGCAGCGACCGGTTCGATCTGACACGCTGGCGCTCTGACGACCGCGTGGAGATGTATACGGACGCATCGCTGTCGGGCGACCCCATCGCGCTTCCCGATGCGGCAGAGACAGACCGTTCTCTGCCGGTGCAGCGCTGTGATCTTGTGCTTCCGAACGGGGTCTTCCCCGGCATGGATTACGCAGCCGTTCTGCAAAGGGCGGCAGCCTATCAGGGCAGTCCCGTCCGGAAGGGCAAAATGCGCGGGGACAACTTTACGGTCGACGGCGTGAGCTATCAATTTACACAGCACAGCGACGGCACCGTCCGGCTGGACGCATGGTACTGCGAGGACGAGCTGCTCTACGGCGGGCCGGGAATCGGCTCCTCGCCAGACTTCCTGCGCGGCATTCAGCTCGGCGACAATCTGGACCATGTTCTAGCCGCGCTTCCCGCTGCCGATTGGACGCCGGAGCAGGAGCGGGAACAGTTCCTCTACGGCAGTTCCGGCGACGCGCTCTGCGCGTGGATCTGGTGGGATCATGACGGCTTTTATACGATCGACATCGGCTGCGGGCAGCTTTCCTGCATCATTCGCACCGGCACGGACGGCCTTGTCCGCAGCATCAGCGTCAGCGGCTGAAACGATTCCGCTTGCATTTCGCGCCTCCTGCGGTATAATAGAGAAAAAAACCGCAGGAGGAACACCCCTATGATCGCTCTCGCATGTGACCACGGCGCGCTTGATCTCAAGAACGCCATTATGAAGCATCTCGAACAGCGCGGCCTTGCCTATAAGGATTTCGGCTGCTACACCAAGGACAGCTGCGACTATCCCGACTTCGCAGGCCCGGCGGCGCAGGCTGTCGCCAGCGGCGAATGTGACCGCGGCATTGTCTGCTGCACGACCGGTATCGGCGTGTCCATCACGGCCAACAAGGTCAAGGGCATCCGCTGTGCGCTGCTCGACAACCCCATGTCCGCAAGACTGACCCGTGAGCACAACGACACCAACATGATGGCTCTCGGCGCTGCCGTGACGGGCGAAATGCTGGCCCTTGAGATCGTCGATGTGTGGCTGGCCACGGCGTTTTCCGGTGTCGAGCGTCACCAGCGGCGCATTGACAAGATGATGGCCTACGAACATGACTGATCTTTCCCGCCTGCGCGCGCAGATCGAGGCGTTTGTGCCTTATAACGAGCAGGAGGAGGCCGACCGGCGGCAGATGCTGGCCGACGTGGACGGCTTCTCCGATCTCCTTACGCGTGAAAACGCCACAGCGCATTTCACCGCATCCTGCTGGATCGTGAATCCGGACAGGACGAAGGTGCTCATGGCCTATCACAATCTCTATCAGTCCTGGGCCTGGCTCGGTGGCCATGCCGACGGGGAATCAGACCTTCTTTCCGTCGCGCTGCGCGAAGCGAACGAGGAATCCGGCGTGCTGGCCGTGCCTGTCTCCCCGGAAATTTTCTCGCTCGAAATCCTGCACGTCGCGCCGCATGTCAAGCGCGGGAAATTCGTCTGCGCACATCTGCATCTGAACGCGACGTATCTGCTGGAGGCTGATGACAAGGCTCCTCTCCGCTGCAAGCCAGATGAAAACAGCGCTGTGCGCTGGCTCTCGGTGCAGGACGTTCTGCCGTCCGTTTCCGAGCCCGCCATGTGCCCAGTCTATCAGAAGCTGATAGAAAAAGCTTCCCGTCAGGTCTGCGCAGTATGAAAAAAGCAAGGCTCCCCTGCCTCGTTTTCGGCGCAGGGGAGTTTCTGTTTTTCAAATTTCTGTTTTTTATAAGCGGAATTATCTGTGATACATTGAACGCCCCGGCATGCTGTGCATGCCGGGGCGTTTTGCATATAAAGCAGATCAATGGAAGAAGAGAAAGTAGCAGCCAAACGCAATGCCAAGCAGAACCAAAATTGCGACCGGCAGGATCACCAGCATGGCAGACAGGATCATCGCAAGCAAGTCCTTCTTGCTGACGGCATCCTTGTCCTCCTCCGTCGGCTTTTTCTGCTCCGCCGCTTCATTCCGCTCCTTCTGATAGCGCATCGCGCGGTCTACTCTCTTCTGGAACAGCATTGGCTTACTCCTTCACCTCAAGTTTGTGGTGGCAGGCGACGAAGTGGTTCGGGCGAACCTCTTCCCACTCCGGAACGACCTGCGTGCAGATCTCCGTGCAGTATTTGCAGCGCGTATGGAACTTGCAGCCCTTCGGCGGATTCACCGGGCTGGGGATGTCGCCCTCAAGGATCGACAACTCCTTCGCGCCGACGGTATCCGTGGTCGGGATCGCGTTGAGCAGTGCCTCGGTGTACGGATGGATGGGGTGATGGAAGATCTCGTCAGCCGCTGCCAACTCGACCATCGTGCCGAGGTACATGACGCCGACGCGGTCGGAGATGTACTTGACGACAGACAGGTCGTGCGTGATGAACATGTAGGTCAGATTCTGCTGTTCCTTCAGATCGAGCAGCAGGTTGATGATCTGCGCCTGAATGGACACGTCCAGCGCGGAGACAGCCTCATCGCAGACGACGAACTTCGGTCTCGTGGCAAGCGCGCGGGCAATGCCGATACGCTGCCGCTGGCCGCCGGAGAACTGGTGCGGGAAGCGGTGCAGGAAGTACGGTGCAAGGCCGCAGTCGTCCATGATCTTCAGGACCATCTCCTGCATACGGGCATCCTTTTTCTTGATCATGTTGTGCGCCTGCATGCCTTCGCTGATAATCTGGCCGACGCTCATGCGCGGGTTCAGCGAGGAATACGGATCCTGGAAAATCAGCTGCATGTCGCGGCGCAGGCGGCGCATCTCGTTATACTCGAGTCTGGCAAGGTCAATGCCGTCGTCGCGGTAGGCCTCGTACTTCTGGAACTCAGGGTCGTTTGCATACGGGGCGCGCAGCGCCTCGATCTCCTTGCGGCCCGCGTCAAGCTGCGCACGCAGAGCGGCGATCTGGTCGTCGCACTGCTTCAGCTTTTCCTGTGCTTTTTGCAGCTGGCCGTCCTTGGCAGACTTGCCCGCTTTCTCAGCAGTTTTCTTCGCATATTCCGCGTCGTCTACGTCTACCTGCAGTTCCTGCCGCTTTTCCTCCATGGAGGACAGATTGTGCGCAATGGCGTAATCCTTGGAATAGGCCGCAATCACGGGATCGAGATTATCAACCACGAGGAAGCCGCCGACGATCTTTGTGATATCCAGCAGCGCATCCTCTGCCAGCTTGCGGGCAGCGTCGAGTTCGCCGTGCTTGGCGTACTGCTCCTTCTCGGAGAGCTTGGCGTATTCTGCTTCAAGCTTGTCGCGCTTCTGCTCCAACTCTCTGAGTTTTGTGCGGCGGGATTTAAGATTTTTGACAGTGTCAATGACGTACTTCGGTGCCAGATCGTCCAAAGAACGGCCGTAGTACATGGTGCGGCCATAGGTCTGGTGGTACAGCTGGAGGATGGTGCGGCCAAGGGTAGACTTGCCGCAGCCGGACTCGCCGACAAGGCCGAACGTTTCGCCCTCGTAGATATCCAGCGTAATGCCGTCGTTAGCCTTGACGAAACGGCCGCCCTTCAGGGGGAAATACTGCTTCAGGTTGCTGATGCGAAGCAGAACCTTCTTGTCATTATTTTGCATGTCTGTCCTCCTTCTTCGCGTAGAAGCAGCGAACCTGCTGGGTGTCGGAGACGTGGATCAGTTCCGGCTCCTCCTCCAGACAGCGCTCAGTCGCGTACTTGCAGCGCGGGGCGAATTTGCAGCCCTTGGGCAGATCCAGCGGGTGCGGAACCGCGCCGGGGATCGCTTCAAGCCGTTCGTCGCTGGGGGTATCCAGACGCGGGATGGAGAGCATCAGGCCCTCGGTATAGGGATGGGAATACTCGTTCTTGTGGAAGATCGTCCCGGCGGGTGCGTATTCGACGACCTGGCCGCAGTACATGACCGCGACGTTGTCGGCCATCTGGTTGATGACGCCGAGATCGTGCGTGATGAACAGAACGGCGGTGCCGTTTTTCTCACGCAGCTCGTTCATGAGTTTCAGGATCTGCGCCTGAATGGTCACGTCGAGCGCCGTGGTCGGCTCGTCCGCGATGAGCAGCTTCGGACGGCAGGCCAGCGCCATGGCGATCATGACGCGCTGCCGCATACCGCCGGACAGCTGGTGCGGATACTGCTTGGCGACGACCTCGGGGTTCGGGATCTTGACGTCGGACAGCAGATCGACCGCTTTCGCGGCAGCCTGCTTTTTGTTCATGCCCTGATGGATCATGAGCGGCTCGGAGATCTGACGGCTGACGGTGAAGACCGGGTTCAGGCTCGTCATCGGCTCCTGGAAGATCACGGAGATCTCATTGCCGCGGATCTTGTACATTTCGTTCATCGACAGCTTGGTCAGATCCTGGCCGTTGAAGAGGATCTCGCCAGAGTCAATATAGCCGTTGCCGTCGAGCAGACGGAGAATGCTCATGGCCGAGACACTCTTGCCGGAACCGGATTCGCCGACAACACCGAGGACCTTGCCCGCGTCAAGCGAATAGCTGACGCCGTTGACCGCCTTGACCGTGCCGCGCTTGGTTGCGAAGAAAGTCTTCAGGTTTTTTAATTCAAGTAATGCCACAACAACCCCTCCTTATCGCTCAGCGGACTTGGGATCGACTGCATCACGCAGCGCATCACCGACGAGGTTGATGCAGATCGTGCAGATGCCGAAGATCGCAGCCGGGAATACCCAGCGCCACCAGTACTGCTGGATGACGATGGAGTTGTTTGCGCCGGTGAGCATGTTGCCCCACGTCGGCGTGGGCGGCGCAATGCCGAAGCCCATGTAGGACAGCGAGGACTCGGTGAGCATGCAGGTTGCGAAGCTCAGCGTCGCGTTGACCAGAATGAGGCTCATGACATTGGGGATGATGTGATGGAAGATGATCGACTTTTCGCGCACGCCGAGGGCCTTGGCCGCCGTAACGTACTCCTGCTCGCGCTGCGAGAGGATCTGCGCGCGGATCAGATGGCAGATGCCCGGCCACGACAGAATGCCAAGCACGACCATGATGAGGTACATACGCTGTTCGACCGTGATGCGGGTGCCGATGATGGCGGATAGGATCATGGCGAAGGGCAGGAACGGCAGGCCGCCGACAACCTCAGAGATACGCATGATGATGTTGTCGACCCAGCCGCCGAAATAGCCGGCCAGTCCGCCGAGGATGATGCCAATAATGAGCTGGATGATGACGGAGATGGCGCCGACGGTCATGGTGACCTTGCCGCCGTTGATGATGCGGTTGAACACGTCGCGTCCCAGATCATCCGTACCGCAGACATAACCCTTCAGGCCCCACGTTTCAACGTCGCCGTCAACTGTGACTGCATAGTTCTGATAGAAGCCTGCGTAAACGGTGACGATCTCCTTGTCATTGAAAGAGGCCGGAACGGATGCCTGACCATGGGTATTGTCGCCCCAGGAGATGACCTCGCCGTCGTCCATCAGAGCCGTGAAGTGATAGCGGCCGCCGTAGAGTTCGACAGGCTTGCTCTCAAATGCAGGAACGTTTTTTTCGCCGTTGGTGCAGGTGCCCCAGACGACGACGGTGCCGTCTTCCTTGACCGCCGCGACCGCGTTGCTGGACGCTGCAATGTCAACGACACCGGAATCCAGTCCGTCCGGGATGCGGACGAGGGCGTTATCCTTCTGGAAACCCGCGTAGACAGCTGCGCCGTCTTTGGTCAGGGCGATATACCCGCGAGCGGTCAGAGCGACTTTTTCGATGTTGCCCTGATATTCCTTTTTGACCTTGATATCGGCCTGATTGCCGTTGCCCCAGAGGAACAGTTCACCGTCTTCGGTGACAGCCGCGGAGAACTGGTTGCTGGCCTCGATCTGCTTGATGCCGAGGTTCTTGCCGTAGGCGGCAGCCATCTGGATCTTGTCGGGAAGCATATCCTGGCCGAGACGGCGGTTGCCCCAGACATAGATCGCGCCGTTTTCGTCAAGTGCGACGATATGGTCATAGCCTGCCGCAACGTTGACGATCTTTGCGTTCTGAACCTCCTCAGGGATGTTCTTCAGATCGATCGTTTCAGTGATTCTGGTATAGCCCCACGTATAGACCTTGCCGTCGGTGTCGACACCGACGCCATAGGTCGTGCCGGGAGAGATATCTGCGACCTTATGCTTCATACCGTCGGGAATGGACATCATGTTCATTCCGGGCGCGACGTTCAGCTGGGTGTTGTCCTGATAGGACAGGTCGAGCGTATAGAAATTCGGGCCGATCATGACCAGCAGGAAAATCAGAAGGAACACGATCAGACCGATCATGCCGAGCCGGTTATGCAGGAAATTCTTGAGGATCAGGCGGCCGGGGCTCTGCAGCTGTTCTTCCGTCATGAAGTCGGTGACCTTGTTGCGGTTGCCGAACAGACGGGTAAAGAGGGTCGATTTTTTCTTTTTTTCCATGTTTCTTCTCCCCCTTTACTTATTGACGCGAACACGCGGGTCGACGATACCGTAGCTGAGGTCGGTGATCAGCTGGCCGACGAGCGCGATGAGCACATAGAACATCTGAATCGCCAGTGCAAGTTCAAAGTCGTTGTTCATCAGGCCCTGATAGTACAGCTGGCCCATACCGTTGAGCGCGAACATCTGCTCAATGATCAAAGAACCGGAGAAGATGCTGATGAACCAGCCGATGAGGACGGTAATGACCGGCAGCAGGGCGTTGCGCCATGCGTGGGAATAGACGACGACCTTTTCGCGCAGGCCCTTGGCACGGGCGGTGCGGATATAGTCCATGCTGAGCGCTTCGATCATGGCGGCGCGGACGTAGCGGGTCATGCCGCCGAGCGAACCGACCGTCATGACGAGCACCGGCAGCGTCATATAGTAGACCTTGTCGAGGAACGCACGGAAGCCGGTGAAGTTATTGCCCGGCGTCTGCATGCCGAAGACCGGCAGCAGCTTGAGCGTGACCGCGAACAGCCAGATAAACAGCAGCGCAATAATGTAGACCGGAATCGAGTAGCCCACAATGGACAGCACCTGCACGGCGTTGTCTGATTTGCTGCGCTTATGCACGGCACAGTAGATACCAAGTGGGATCGTGATCGCCAGCGCGACAAGCGTTGAGAAAATGTTGATGTAAATCGTGTTGAGCATTCTCGACGGCAGAACGTTGGATACATCCGTCTTATAGATCTGGGAGTAGCCGAAGTTGCCCTGCAGCATGCCGTTGAGTTCGCCGTCAACATCCGGCCAGAAGCCGAACCAGCGCAGATAGCGTACGATCAGCGGATCGTCCAACCCCATTTCGGTGCGAAGCGCCTGGTAACGCGTTTCATACTCTGTCGGGGTCAGCGTTGTCTTGAGCGGTTCAAGCTGTGCCCGGGCCGGGTCAGTTGGGATCAGGTTGTAGATGGAATACATCAGAAGCGAAACAAGCAGAAATACAATTACCATGTATACAAGTCGCTTGAGTACGTATTTGGTCATCCGCATACCCTCCTTTTCTCTTGTATTTGCTCCGAAAAGGAGCGCAAAGATCTGTATATGAAACCAAAATGGTTATTTTTCAAAAGGAATATGCTACACTAAAGAAGAAAAGATGCGTTAAAGATACCGGAAGCGACGGGGCGGTTTGTGCCGCCCCGTCGCTGGGAATGTGGGGAAGGAGTCTATTTATTTGGCGCCTTCGATAGTGGCGTAGACAATCGCCTTCTGGAAATCCCACAGGCTGGACTCGTTGTAGTTCTTCAGCCAATCCGGGAAGAAGGTGTGGTACTCGTTGCAGTACAGCGGGATTTCCGGCAGCAGTTCGTTCCAGCGGATAATGAACTTCTGGAAATAATCCAGGAACATTGCATCGTCGCCAGGAGCAGGCTTGTAAACCATATCCATGGACAGGTCGTCGAGTTCCTTGTCGAAGATGTAATTCTGGTTCCAGCCCTGCTTGACATAATCGGACTCGGGATCGGAAGCGTAGTTGTAGGCATAGTCATAGACATCAGCGAAGCCGGTGGCCAGGTTGTACATGCCGTAGGTCTTCACGCCATACTGATCGCCAACAGAGGTATCGCGGTACATCCAGTTCAGCAGTTCGGAGAAGGTCATGGTGACCTGCTCGATCTGCATACCGGCATCAGCAGTCTGCTTGCCGTTGGCAAGCATGGTGGCCAGCAGCGCGGAGACGGAGTTACCCTCGGAGGAAGACCACATGATGTGCAGAGGCATCAGGATGCGGCCGTCAGCCAGAGTAACGTTCAGAGCGTAGTCGCCGGCTTCTTCAGCAGTGACTTCCTTGTACCGCAGGCCGGTGCCGGAATACTCGTTGCCTTCGGCGTCCAGCGTCCAGCCGTCAGCCTCGAGGACTTCGACAGCCTTAGCCGGGTCATAAGCATAGGCATTGAGTTTTTCGTTGAAGAGTTCCTCGGAATCCTGATACATCCACTGTGCGGTGGAGTACGGGCCATGAACGACAGAGCCGTAGCCGCCGCAGAATGTGTTTGCAAACTCTTCGCGGTCAAGCAGGTAAGCGATTGCCTGACGGACAGCAGCAAACTGCGTGGGGCCAAAGTCGCACTGGAACATCAGCTTGCCGTAGCCGTTACGGGTGTAATGGCAGTAGTTGAAGCCACCCGCGTCAACCAGATCGAGCGCAGCGTTGATCTTGTCGCCTTCGCCCAGCTGGGACAGGAAGTTGATTTCGCCCGTCTTGAAGGCGTCCATCATGGTGTCGTCTTCAGCCTTGACGATGACAACGGTCTGGATGGAAGGCTTCTGGCCCTCAAAGTTGCCGTTGTAGTTGGGGTTGATCTCAAGGGTAGCGGTCAGAGCGCCGGTATCGAGGCTCTTGATCATGTACGGGCCAGCGACAACGCGGCCTTCGTAGACGTAGCGGGAAGCGTTGACGCCGTCGACAGTCAGTTCGCCGCCGTCGAGATACGCGCCGTTGCCGTCGTCCTTGACAGTGAGGCCCTCACCGCCGTACAGCGGCAGATACAGAGGTGCCAGAGATGCGTAGGTCATTGCGAAGTAGTAGTTGGCCTTCTCCGGGGTGATCTGGATGGAGTAGGTATAGGGATCGAGCAGGCGAACGCCGGCCAGCTCCTTGGTTTCGCCTGCCTGATATGCGGCAGCGCCAACAACGGATTCCGCAGAGATCTTGGCGCCCGCTTCTGTAGTGACAGGCGAGTAGGCAACCAGTGCATACGCAACATAGTCAGCTGCGGTGATGGGCTCGCCGTTGTTGTAGGTCAGGCCTTCGTTGATCTTGACGGTGAAGGTGATGGAGCCGTCGTCGTTCGCAGTCTGATCGATGGAAGCGGCGGTGGTGGCATTCATGACCATCTGGCCGAACTGGTCGAAAACAACGGTGTCATAGTCGTTGGTCAGATCGCGGATCATCTTGTCGGTGGCATTGTTGGTCCACCATGCGTTGCCGAGGTCACCGGAAATTTCGGTGGTGCTGCCGTAGATGACCTTGTTCTCACGGGTCTCGACGGGAGTCGCATCTTCAGCCGGGGTGTTGTCTTCGGCGGGAGTGTTGGTGTCTTCAGCGGGGGTGTTGGTGTCGCTGGGAGTGGTCTCAGCGGGCTTTTCGGCGTTGTTTGCACAGCCGGCGAACATGGCAGCGACCATGACGACGACGAGAAGCAGCGCGAAGAGCTTCTTCAGATTCTTTTTCATCTTAATCCTCCTGTTTTAATTTTATAATTTACTGTGTTTGATCCACAGAAAATTATCGCTGTTTTGATATTTGTCCGTCTCCTGCGGTCATCTGACCGTGCGCCGGATACAATATAATATCTGTAACTTATTATAGCATATTCGTGGTCTGGAATCAACTAAAATGATTTTTTTCCACCTGAAAAATTGTCTTTTGCTGTACTTTTCCATGCCGCAGTCCGCCGCATTTTCTCCGCAGCGCGCATCGTTTCTTTTTCATGCCTGCGTTCTATTTTTCTACGGCGCAGCTGCATTTTCTTTTCTTTTTTTGAAGCATCGTCGGCATTTTTCACAATTATCGCTTGCCGTTTTTGTGCGTTCATCCAGTTGTATCTGACGCTGCGCACAGAATTTTCTCTGCATTCTATACAAAACATCAGATTTTTCGTCCGCCATTTTTTATTTCTGCGGTTCCGCTCATGCGCGGGGCAGAAGGAAATGCAGCAGTCCCCTGCCGGGTCTGCACCCGTCAGGGGACTGCAATTTATTCGTCGGTTTCCGGGTCCGGCTGCTCGAAGCTGCTGTCCATGAGTGCCTGTTCAAGCTGCCGGGCGTGGTCAAGTTCGGAATACGGGACAAAGAAGTCCGTCCGGGTGCCGACCTCACCGGTATAGGCCGCAGTGCGCGGACTCCATTGGCGGATGATGACGGGGATATAATCGTCCTCGAGAATGCCGTGCAGCATCTCGGCCCACGGGGAGCATTTGTTGCCGATGAAACAGTAATCATCCGGCTTCGGCCCGCGCGTAAGTCTGCTGCCGCAGAACGCGCAGGTGTTTTCCTCATTCAGCAGATAACAGTTTTCACAGTAAAACATAACGCAGCCCCTTTCCGGCGCTTATTTCCGCGCCCGCAGTTCCCGGCGTTCCTTTTTTGTTTTACAGAAGTGCTCCAGCACAGGGATAAACAGGAAGCAGGTAAACGCCGCCGTAAAGCCGCCGTTGTACAGGCAGAACGCGCCGTGCAGCAGCGGGACGCAGGTGACGAACGTGTAATGGATCATGCCGAATACGACGCCTGCCAGCCAGCCGTAGACGCCCGTGACGGGAGACAGGCCGTTTGCGAAGCAAAGGCCGATGACAATGGCCTGCGCGTTCGCCATAAGCGTATGCTCCGCACCGGTGAGGCCGCAGCCGAACTCCGCGATGTAGCTTGCCGCGACATAGCCCACCATGATCGGCCAGACATTGGCCGGGTGGCTGCCCTTATAGCAGCAGCAGACCATACAGAACACGCAGCCCAGCGTCGCGGCGTTCCACTTCGCGCCGATGAGCAGATAGTACAGGACGATAAACAGACCGTAGACGCCGAAGTTCAGGATCGCTGCGCCGGAGCCGTATTTTGTGCCGTAGTCAACGTTGTAGCCGGAGTCGCGCAGAAGACGGCCGTATTCCTTCCCGCCGCCGAGCGCAAGACCCCAAATAATGGCCAGCAAGAACACTACCAGACAGAAGCCGATGCTGAGGGGCAGGAAACTGTCTGCCAGACCGACGTTTTCCGACGCGGGAGGCGCGGATGTGAAGATCTTATACAGAAGCGAGCGCAGGAAGAACGCAATCAGGCCGATGGGCACAGCCGCGTTATAGAGGTCGTAGCCCTTGTGCATCTGCGGGCTGTGCGGCAGAACAGCAGGAAAAATAAAACCGATAAAAATGCCGACGGCCAGCGCAAGAACGATACCGAGGCCCGTAAAGCCGTGCCACGCTTCGCCAGGATAGCGGAAGAGCATTTCCGTGATGAGCGGAGCCAGACCCGTGGAAAACAGGAAGGCATTCGCCATGGCGCCGGGCTTTTTCTTCATGACGAGGCAATAGAGCAGAACGCCTGCGAACGAGAACCAGATGTTGAGGATCGTCGTGCCCCAGAAGCAGAAGCCCGCCGTCAGGAAAAACGCGAGGACGGACACGCCGTCCGGCTTGCTGCCGGGCAGGCAGTAAATTCCGAGACACACGGCGCAGACCAGCGCAACATTCAAAAACGTTCCGCCAAAGCCGCCGTAGCTGCTGTCAAAATAACTCTTGACGGTCTGACCAGACTGCGTGCAGATGCGGCCGAGGCCCGCAAACATGTCGGAGGCCGACTCGTGGTACAAAGCAGCACTGACGACCGCGGCCAGCAGGCACAGCAGCGTGAACCCGGCAAACAGCCAGCGGATGGCAGTCTGCGGCTGCCTGAATTTTTCTTTCATACTTCCACTCTCCCTTCAGAAAACTGCCGCCGGAAAACCGGCGGCAGCGCGGTAAAACGGTTTACAGCGTGCGCTCGGCAGCCTCGACCACATGGCCGATAAGCACAGAGGTCGTGACGGAGCCGACACCGCCGGGAACCGGCGTGATCGCGCCGACAATCGGCTCAACCTCGGAGAACACGGCGTCGCCCGCGATGGCACCCTTGCCGCCCTTGGAGTTGATCTTCTCGGGGTCCCAGTTGATGGACACGTCGATGACGATCTGGCCTTCGGAGACGTAGTCCTTTGTCAGACTGTTCAGGACGCCTGCGGCGGAAACAAGAATGTCCGCCTTGCGGGCGATCCCGGCTACGTCAACGGTCTTGGTGTGGCAGACGGTGACGGTGGCGTTCTTGGCCATGAGCATCATCGCGGCAGGCTTGCCGACGACGAGGGAACGGCCGATGACAACCGCATTCTTGCCCTTGCAGTCAATGCCGTAGTAATCCAGGATTTCCATGCAGGCCTGCGGGGTGCAGGGGGCGAACCCCAGCTTCTTACCGGTGAAGACGCCGGCATTGGAGAGGTCCGTCATGCAGTCCACGTCCTTGCAGGCGGCCAGATGGTTGCAGATCTCATCCTGATCGGCCTTCAGATGCTTCGGCAGGGGCCGGAACATGAGGCAGCCGTGGATAGAATCGTCAGCGTTGATTGCCTCAATCTGCGCGATGAGCGCTTCCTTCGTCACGTTCTCAGGCAGGACAAACTTCTGCACCTCCACGCCGATGAGTTCCGCGCGGGCAGTCGCGCCCTTTTCATAGGACAGGTCGGAGGGGTTCTCACCGCAGCGGACGATCGCCAGCTTCGGGCTGACGCCCTTTTCTTTCAGAGCCGCGACGCGCGCCTGAAGCTTTTCGTTCATCGCAGCGGTAACTTCTTTGCCAAGCAGTAACTTTGCCATACTTTTCTCCTTCTTATTTAAAGAAACCGGCCTTGACCGTCTCGAAGATCTCGTCGGCCATCTTGCCGTATTTGTCCAGCATACCAAGGCACTTGGCGTTCATTTCTTCGGCCAGCGCACGGTTCTGGAGCGTTTTGGTATTGATAAAAACGTTGAGCGACGCCGCCTGCAGCGCGGACTTCACAATCGCTGCGCCGCAGCCTGCGTCGGAAACAGCCAGTCGGGAGCCTTTGGCGGCGAAAACAGAGATTGCTTCAATGGATTCGCAGCACAGCTCCATGATGTGCATCGGAACCTGGCAGGCCGTGATCGTAGCCTTTTCCATGATCTCCGGGCGGCTGGGGTCGTCCTTGGGGATGCCGTAGGCCTTGGACAGGGGGATAAAGCCCTCCGCGTCGGCAGGAACCTGATCAAGAAGTTCGGTCTGCAGCTTGTCGCATTTATCCTTCAGTGCAATAATTTCGGCTTCTACGTCGGCGTATTTCTTCTTGCCGACGGTCAGCGAACCGACCATATTGCCGAGCGCCGTGCCGAGCGCGGCCACGAGCGCGGACGCGCCGCCGCCGCCGGGAGCCGGCTCACTCGAGGCCAGAACCGTGACGAATTCACGGCAGGATTTTGTCGTATAATCCATGATAACTCCTTATTTTCAGCAAGGCAGGCGGCGGATATCCGCCGCCTGCCGGGTGTCGTGGTGTTTATAAGTCTGACTTCCGAATCAGAACAGGCCGGAGACCTTGCCCGTCTCGGTATCGACGTCGATGCGGCGGTAGGCCGGGTTCGCGGCGGTGCCGGGCATCATGGAGATGGTGCCTGCCATCGGGCAGAGGAACTTCGCGCCGCCGTACTCCAGGATGTCGCGGATGGCGAGCCGCCAGCCGGTGGGAACGCCCTTCTTGGTCGGGTCGTCGGACAGGGACAGATGGGTCTTGACCATCATGGTGCAGTAATCC
>ERZ773208.1018-NODE-1018-length-23988-cov-4.713241_pt1 | contig 23988 bp, 20 predicted proteins | sample MGYA00581006_ERZ773208 | MGnify/ENA primary metagenome ERZ773208 (study PRJEB29015, sample SAMEA2737793) | human gut metagenome | biome: human gut; feature: human-associated habitat; material: faeces | place: China | collected 2012 ... | reverse complement strand
TCTCGAGCGCGACGGCCGCGTTGCGCAGCTGGTGCGCCCCCAGCAGCGGCAGCGTATATTCCGCGCCGCGGTAGGTGAAGGTCTGCCCGTCCACGCCGTCGGTCAGCGGCACGATGGTGGCTGCGTCCGCCTCCGTGAGCGGGATGCCCCGCTGCGCGCAGATCTCGTGCAGGACGGCGCGCACCTCCGGCGTCTGCGGATAGCTGACGGCGCGCGTGCCGGGCTTGAGGATGCCCGCCTTCTCGCGCGCGATCTGCTCGAGCGTATCGCCGAGGATCTCCGTGTGGTCGAGGCCGATGTTCGTGATGACGGCGCACGCCGGCGCGGCAATGACGTTCGTCGCGTCGAGCCGGCCGCCGAGGCCGACCTCCAGCACCACGACGTCGCACCCCCGCCGCCGGAACCACAGCATGGCCGCCGCCGTCACGAGCTCAAACTCCGTCGGCGGGTCGTCCATGGCGGCGATGCACGGCTGCAGCGCCTCGCACACGGCGGCAAACTCCGCGTCCGGCACGGGCACGCCGTTGACCTGCATGCGCTCGGCGAAGCGCTCGAGATACGGCGATGTGAACAGCCCCGTCGTGTAGCCTGCCGCGCGCAGGATGGATGCGAGCATCGCCGCCGTGCTGCCCTTGCCGTTCGTGCCCGCGATGTGCACGAACTGCAGCCCGTCCTGCGGGTCGCCCAGGCGGTGCAGCAGCTCGCGCACGCGCGCGAGCCCCGGGCGGGAGCCGCGCCACTCCACGCCATGGATCAGCTCCATGGCCTGCTCAATTGTCATATCGCCGCACCTCCCGCGCAAAAAATCAGATGCTGCGATTATACCACGTTCCGCGCAGCGCGGCAACCGGGGTACTTGCGTTTTTGCGCCGCATGGGGTAAACTGTTATTTTAGTGATTTCCTGACGAACGGAGGCGACATATGGAAAATCTGATGATCTCGGCAAACGCCGTGCTGCCCATGTGCCTGGTCATGGCGCTCGGCTACGGCACGCGCCGCCTCGGCTGGCTCCGCCGTGAGGAGATCTCCACCATCAACAAGATCGCTTTCCGTATTTTTCTGCCATGTTTGCTTTATTATAATATATATTGCTCCGATCTGTCCGGCTCGTTTGACCCGCTGCTGATGGCCTATGCCGTGGGCGGCGTGCTGCTGACGTTCGGCCTCGCGCTCGGCTACACGCTGCTGACCGAAAAGCTGCCGGAGCGCCGCGGCGTGCTGATCCAGGGCATGTTCCGCAGCAACTACGTCATCATGGGCATCCCCGTGGCGACGGCGCTGCTCGGCGCCGATCAGCTCGGCACCGTCTCGATCCTGATCGCGGTCATTGTGCCGCTGTTCAATATGCTGGCCGTCGTCGTGCTGGAGGTGTTCCGCGGACAGAAGCCGAAGCCGCTGCACATCCTCGGCCAGATCGCAAAAAATCCGCTCGTCATCGGCTCCGTGCTCGGCATCCTGACGCTGGTCGCCGGCATCCGCCTGCCGCACATCCTCGAGCAGACCATCCAAAGCGTCAGCGCCATCGCATCGCCCCTGCAGCTGTTTTTGCTCGGCGCGTTCTTCCAGTTCTCCGGCCTGAAGACCTACCGCCGCGAGCTTGTGACCGTGTCGATCGCCAAGCTGATCGTCTCGCCGGGCCTGTTTCTGGGGCTGGGCGCGCTGCTCGGGTTCCGGGGCGTGGCATTCGTGTCGCTCATCGGCATTTTCGCCTCGCCGACCGCCGTCAATTCCTTCACCATGGCGCAGCAGATGGGCGGCGACGCCGAGCTCGCCGGCGACATTGTGGTCACGACATCGGCCGCGAGTATCCTGACCATGTTTTTTTGGATCTTCCTGTTCAAATCCCTGGGCATGTTCTAGGCGCCGGGGGCTTCCCAAACCGGACAAACCGGCGTATAATACCATATTCGGATAACGAAAGCATAGAGAGGGCAAAACCATGAATTTTCGAATGATCGGGCAGGTCGTCGGCCGCGTGCTGTGCATCGAGGCCGCGCTGATGCTCCTGCCGATGATCGCAGCTGTGATCTATGACGAATCTCCGGTCCCGTTTCTGATCACGATCGGCATCACCGGCGGCATCGGGCTGGTCATGTGGCGCGTGCGCGCCAAGTCCGGCGGCATCACCGCGCGCGACGGTTTTCTCATCGTCGGCCTGTCGTGGATCGCCATGTCGCTGCTCGGCGCGATCCCGTTTGTGCTCACGGGCGACATCCCGAACTACATCGACGCCCTGTTTGAGACGATCTCGGGTCTGACCACGACCGGCGCCAGCGTCGTCACATCGCCGGAGAGCATGACGCGCGGCGGCATGTTCTGGCGGCTGTTTACGCACTGGATCGGCGGCATGGGCATCCTCGTGTTCGTGCTGGCCGTGCTGCCCATGAGCGGCAACCGGTCGATGCACATCATGCGCGCCGAGGTGCCCGGCCCGACGGTCGGCAAGCTCGTGCCGCGCATCCGCAAGACTGCCTCCATCCTCTACCTGCTGTACATCGCGCTCACGCTCGTGGAGACGGTTCTGCTCATCGCCGGCGGCATGAGTTTTTACGATGCACTGCTGCATTCGTTCGCCACCGCCGGCACCGGCGGCCTGTCCACGCGCGCGCTGAGCATCGGCTACTACAACAGCGCCTATATCGACATCGTCGTGGGCGTGTTCATGATCCTCTTCGGCGCCAACTTCAGCCTGTATTACCTCATTCTGCTCGGCAACATCCGCACCGCGCTGCGCAACGAGGAGCTGCGCTGGTTCCTCGGCATCATCGCCTTCGCCGTCCTCACGATCGCAGTTGACATCCGCAATCTCTACGGCGGCGTCGGCCATGCTCTGCGCTATTCGTTCTTCCAGGTCACATCGATCATCTCTACGACAGGCTTTGCCACCGCGGACTTCAATCTCTGGCCGGAATACTCCAAGTTCCTGCTCGTGCTGCTGATGTTTGTCGGCGGCTGCGCCGGCAGCACCGCCGGCGGTCTGAAAGTCTCGCGCGTGATGCTGCTGTTCAAATCCTGCACGATCGAGGTCAAGAAGATGCTGCGCCCGCGCTGTGTAGAAAACGTCCGCCTCGACGGCAAGCCGGTCGACGCGCAGACCGTCTACAACGCCCTGACGTATTTCACGTTCTACATCATCATCATGCTCATCGCCGGGCTGATCGTGTCGCTCGACGGGCTGGACTTCACGACGAATTTCACCGCCGCACTCTCGTGCCTGTCCAACGTCGGGCCGGGGCTCTCCCTTGTCGGACCGACCGGAAGCTTTGCCATCTTCTCGCCGCTGAGCAAGATCGTGCTCATGATCTGCATGCTGCTCGGCCGTCTGGAGATCTTCCCGCTGCTGCTGCTGTTCGTGCCGTTCACGTGGCGCTGGAAGTGAGCGCCGCCCGCAGCCGGAAACGCACATTGCATAGAACCGCCCCGCAAGTTCTGTAACTTGCGGGGCGGTTTTTTCGATACCCGCTCCTTGCCGAACGAATGATGCCGCATTTAAGGCATCTGCGCAGCAGGGGAGCCCGCCGCATCTAACATACCGCAGGCAGCGACAACCCCGCAGGCCGAAGCCTGCGGGGTTGCCTCCGCGTTTCCGCGGTCCATTGCATCCGAAGCGGGCCTTGCCCCCTCGGGCTCCCCTGCGGCTCTGTCACATAACTCCGCTGCCACTGACTCACTACAAAACAGCGACAACCCCGCAGGCCGAAGCCTGCGGGGTTGCCTCCGCGTTTCCGCGGCCCATTGCACCCGAGGCGGGCCTTGCCCTCTCGGGCTCCCCAGCTGCTCTGTCGCGTCTCCCGCCGCATCTAACATACCGCAGGCAGCGACAACCCCGCTGGCCGAAGCCTGCGGGGTTGCCTCCGCGTTTCCGCGGCCCATTGCACCCGAGGCGGGCCTTGCCCCCTCGGGCTCCCCTGCTGCTCTGTCGCGTCTCCCGCCGCATCTAACATACCGCAGACAGCGACAACCCCGCAGGCCGAAGCCTGCGGGGTTGCCTCTCTATGACGCTGCAAACGCAGCGGTCAGTATTTTTTGTTGGGACGCTGGAGAGTTGCGCCGCGGTCAGATCACTCCGACAGCTCTGCCTTCTTGTCGGCAGACAGCTTCTTGATCTTCGGGATGCCCCAGATGAACGCCGGGAGCACAACAACGATCAGAGCGTAGTAGCCGTCATAGCCATAGATCTTGGAGATGATGGTCGACAGGCCGAGCAGGGAAACTGCGTAGCACAGGCCGATGACGATCAGGCCGACGATGACGCTGCGGACAGCCTTGCTCTTGATGGCCTTCGGGAAGCAGTGGCCCTCGAAGCGCTGGATCATGGAGTAGACGAGCGTGACGGACGTGGACACGAACGCGCAGAACAGCAGGATGGTGTACACGACAAACAGCCAGGTGTAGCCGCTGCCCATGAGGGTGACGACGCTCTGGTTGGGGAGCTTCATGACATCGCCGATATGGCGGGCGGCGATGCTGGCGACGGAGTCAACACCAACGCTCTTGATGGCGGTCAGGATCGGGTACCAGCGCAGCAGCATGGCGCCGGAAGCGGCGAGCGCGCCGCCGTTCATGAGCCAGCCAAGGATGCTGGCGCGCTTGACGCCCTTGTGGGTCAGCTCGGTGGAAGCAGCGATCATGGCCGGGACGGACACGCACTGGAAAGCAGCGTACACGAACACGCCGCGCCAGACGCCCTCGAGGCCCTTCTGGGAGGTGACGTCCGCGATGGCCGGGATGGACGCATAGGCCGCGTTCTCGGTGGCCAGCTCCTGAGCGACCGCGTCGATCGGAACGACGAAGCCCATGATGACCAGGATCGCGGTGACGATCAGGATCGCGGTGGAAAGAACGGTGGAAGCCTTGATGATCAGGTCAACGCCGAAGATCGACAGGAGGATCAGCAGGGCGATGATGACGAGGTTGCAGATGATATCGGGCAGGTTGATCAGGCTCTTGACGATGCCGCCGGCGCCGTCAACGCAGGACGCGACCGCCGCGAGGATGATGATGATGTAAAAGATCTCGAAGAAGACCTCCATCCACGGCTTCGGATACAGGGCGCGATAGGTGTCCTTGTAGTTGTCGAAACCGCTGAGCTTGGCAAACTTCATCATGATGTACATGACGACGGCCAGGATGCCCATGGCCAGCAGCGGGAAGATCGCCGCGGTCCAGCCATACTGGACAAAGTAGTTCACGACCTGGTTGCCGGTCGCAAAGCCGGCGCCCACGTGGGTGCCGAACCAGACAGACGCCACGGTGAAGGCGGCTGCCCAGCTGCTCTTGAGCTTTTTGTTATCCATTTTTTACCTCTCTCTTTTTTTCTCTTTTTTTGCTTTTCTCTCTTTTTTATTTCAATCCTGCCTCGTGCTCTCCTACCAACCGGGACAGGGCTCGAAATCCACACCCATGTGTTAATTTATGAACAAGTCGTTAACAACTTGGGATAGTAAATTTATAATTCTCTCACACGCAAAAGTCAATAACAGCCTCTTCCAATCCCCAATTTTTTTCAGTCATTTTCTGAAAATTGTCGAGTTGCACAAAATCTTGCATGTATTTTTATGCACTCTGATTCTGGCGCTTTTGTAATATTTTATGCGATTTTAGCGCTTTGACAGCAAGAAAACAGTTGCGGCGTCTACACTTTCGTGCTATCATAACAACGCTGGGAGTGCAAATCTTTTGTCGAATTTCTGACAAGCGAGATTGGCATATTTTTGACACAGGTCAGCAGGTTCGGCAAACGCGATTGATGAATTTTTAACCATCATTTTGCGTACACATCCATTGCCCAATGTCGATTTTGAGGGGAGCGCGCACGTTATGAAGCTCGTGACATTTGAAAAGGACGGCCGCAGCGCCGTCGGCCTGCTCAACGCGGCCGGCACTGCCGTGCATCCCGTGCCGGGCTGTGCGGACATGCAGACGCTCATCGGCATCTGGCCGGCGCTGGACACTGCCGCCGTGCTGCGCAGCGCCGCGCTGCCGCTCGAGCGCGTGCGGTTGCTCGCGCCCATCCCCCGCCCGGAGCAGGACGTGATCTGCCTGGGCATCAATTATTTTGACCACGCCAAGGAGAGCGAGGCCGTCGCCGGCAAGGGCGTCAAGGCGCCGGACACGTTCCCGATCTACTTTTCCAAGCGCGTGAACGAGGCCGTCGCCCCCGGCGGCGACATTCTCAGCCACGGCGATCTGGTCGCCGACCTCGACTATGAGGCGGAGCTGGCCGTCGTCATCGGCCGCCCGGCGTACAACGTCAGCGAGGCAGACGCGCTCGACTACGTGTTCGGCTACACCATTTTAAATGACGTGAGCGCACGCACGATCCAGAACCAGCATAAGCAGTGGTACCGCGGCAAGAGCCTCGACGGCTTCACGCCGATGGGCCCGTGGATCGTCACGCCGGACGAGTTCGACGTGCGCAGGCCGCAGAAAATCCAGAGCCGCATCAACGGCGAGCTCCGGCAGGACAGCACGACCGATCTCATGATCTTCCACGTGCCATACGTGATCGCCGAGCTCAGCCAGGGCATGACGCTCCGCCCCGGCACGATCATCTCCATGGGCACGCCGGCCGGCGTGGGCATGGGCTTTGACCCGCCGAAGTGGCTGCACCCGGGCGACGTGGTCGCGTGCAGCATCGAGGGCATCGGCACCCTCACCAACACCGTTCGGTAATCCGCCGTCAGGCATACGCCTGCAGCGGCCGAAGATATCGCAAACAGAATCAGAAAAGGAGAGAAAAAGTAATGAAATTTGCAATGTATGGTTCCGGCGCAGCCGGCAGCGTCTTCGCTTCTTACCTGCGTAAGGGCGGTGCGGACATCATCCTCATCGACCGCTACGAGGCGCACATGAAGAAAGTCGCCGAGGAAGGCATGCACTTCACCATCCATCAGGAGGAAGATGGCGGCTACAAGGATTACGACTACCAGCTCAAGGGCTTCCGCACCTACATCACCGCTGCTGACGCGGCCGCGGCGGAGGGCAAGGTCGACGTCATCATCTACATGACCAAGGCGACCCAGCTCGAGCAGGCCATCCAGGACTCCATGCCTGTCGTCGGCGACACGACCGTCGCCGTCTCCCTCATCAACGGCCTCGGCAACGATGACAACCTCTTCAAGGTCTTCCCGAAAGAGCGCTGCATCATCGGCTCCGGCGTACTGGGCACGGCTCTGCCCGAACCCGCACACTGCGTGTCCACCCCGGCCGGCGGCGTGCAGATGAACTTCGGCGGTGCGGTCCGCTCGGAGCTCACCGACGCGGCCTGCGCCGAGATGCTCAAGTGCTACCGTGCCGGCGGCTGCGACGCTTACTGGCGCGACGGCGAGCCGGGCACCGACAATAACATCTACAAGTTCATCTGGAAAAAGGTCTGCGTGAACGCCACCGTCAACACCGTGTGCGCCGTCCTGCGTCTGAAGATCGGCGAGGTCGAGGCGGATCCGTTCGGCCAGTGGCTGTTCCACAGCGTCATCCGCGAGACCTGCGCGGTCGCGACCGCCAAGGGCGTGCCGATGGACGCCGATGAGTTCATCGCCCACGATCACAAGGACATCGTCACCAACATCGCGGACTACTATCCGTCCATGTGCCAGGATATGCTCTTCAACCACCGCCAGACCGAGATCGACGTGCTCAACGGCAAGATCGCGGAGTACGGCGAGCAGCTGGGCATCGACACCCCGGTGTGCAAGGTTCTGTCCCAGGTCGTGCGCTGCATCCAGGGCAACTACGACAAGCAGTACCTGAAGTAATTTCAAACCCCGAGTTTTCTCTGCCGGCCGGCCAACAACCGGCCGGCAGTTTGCTAAGGAGGCAAACGCATGAAAATCGCAATGATCGGCTCCGGCGCTGCCGGCAGCGTGTTCGCCGCCTACCTGCGCAAGGGCGGCGCCGAGCTCTGGCTCGTCGATAAGTACAAGGCGCACATGGACAAGATCGCGGCCGACGGCCTGGTCTTCCGCACGCCGGAGGGCGAGGAAGTGCTCACCGGCTTCCACACGAGCGCCACCGCGCACGACATCGGCACCATGGATATGGTCATCCTCATGGTCAAGGCCACGCAGACCGCGGACGTCATGGCCGACACCATGCCCTGCATCGGGCCGGAGACGGTCGTCGTCTCGCTGCAAAACGGCCTCGGCAACGACGAGGTGCTCGCCCAGTTCGTGGAGACCGACCGCATCCTCTACGGCAGCGGCCTGATCGGCACGGAGCTGGCCGGCCCCGGCGTGTGCGTGAGCAAGCCGGAAAAGGGCATCCAGATGCACTTCGGCGCCGTGCACAACAACCCGAAGGCCGACGCCGCCGGCAAGGCGCTCGAGGCGTGCTTCCAGGCGGGCGGCTGCAACGCGAGCTTTGACGAGGATGTGCGCCCGTACATCTGGAAGAAAGTCATCGCCAACAGCGGCTATAACGGCGTGAGCGCCGTCATGCGCCTGAAGGTGAAGGAGACCTTCGCCGACCCCTACGGCCACGACATCGTCATGCATGTGTGGAAAGAGGGCTGCGCCGTCGCGCAGGCGCTCGGCATCGGCGATCTCTGGCCGCTCATGGAAAAAGAAGAGCCGAACATCATCGCCAACCTCGGCAACTACTATCCGTCCATGGCGCAGGACGCCGTGCTGCACCAGCGCCAGACGGAGATCTCCGTGCTCAATGGCGCCATCGCGCGCTACGGCGAGCGGCTGGGCGTGCCCACCCCGTTCAACACCGTCATCACGAAGGTCATCTCCTGCATCCAGAACAACTACGACAAGCAGTATCTGGGCTGATAACGCATCCACGCATTGCATGTATCCCTACGTCAGCGTCCCGGCAGCCGCCGGGGCGCACGTTTTTTCCCCATACGCAAAAACACCCCCTGTGCCGTGGCACAGGGGGTGTTCGCTATGGTTGTTTCGTTTACCGTCAGCGCCGCGCGCTTACCGGTTGGGATATTTCTGCGCCAGCTCGGCCTCGAGCGCCTTCCAATCTCTGGCCTGCGTGATCTTCGTCCACGTCTCGGGCGAGGTTTTGTCCACGCGCTCGTAATCGTGGTTGTTGGTCGCTTCCTGCACATCCGTGTAATACCAGGCGTCGGTGTCGCTGTTGTCCGGCCATTTGATCATATCGGGCAGGAAATGCTCCTTATCCGGTGTACGGAAGAGAACCTTGTTGATGATCTTCATGGCCTCGTCGCGCTTGATGTTCTGGTTCGGGCGGAATGTGCCGTCCTCATAGCCATCGATCAAGCCACGCGCCGCCGCGCGGTTGATATACGCGCGCGCCCAGCTGCCGGAGATATCCGAGAATGCATCACCGGTAACTTCCGGTGCGTGGTAGAATCGCGCCGCGATCGTCGCAAACTCCGCGCGCGTGATCGGCGCGTCCGGGCGGAACGTGCCGTCCTCATAGCCGGTGAGAATACCGGCGTTGGTCAGCGTCGAGACCGCGCTGTTATACCAGGCACCGCTTGCCACATCGGAGTAGCTGTTCGTGCGAGACCACACATTTTCGCGGGCCTCGTCCTGAAGCAGACGGTAGAAGATCGTTGCGACCTCCGCGCGTGTGATCTGGCGCTCCGGCTTCACCGTGCCGTCCGGATAACCGCAGATATACGCATCGTGCTTGTCGAGCTCCAGCGGCGGGGGCGGCAGCTCGTTGTCCTCGACGGAGAACACGAACGTGATGTGCGCAGCCGCTTCCTGGAACGCATTGCCCATCGCGGGGTCAACATCAATGGTCACGTCCAGATCGACCGGATCGGTCTTCGGGCCGACCTCGGCAATGAAGACGTTGCTCTTGAGGCCATCGGCCGCATCGAGCTGGCTGAAGAGCTTCGCGGTCTTGTTGGACGCGATCACGACGCCGTCTTTCGACACGGTCATGCCGATGTGATCGAGCACATCGTTGTACGAGATGGCGGAGCCTTCCTTGACGGAGGCGTCGCCGTCGATCTCAGCGCGCAGATAGATCTTTGCGCCCTGCACACCGTTTTTGCCGTCAGCCTGCACGCGGATGGTCTGCGTGAGGCTGTCGCCGGGCATGCAGTTGGAGAAGTTCGGGAACAGGTTCGTGTCCGAACCGTCGCCGGTGTGGGTGAAGGTGAAGCGCGCGCCGTTGCCGTCCGAGCCGTCATAGTACGTGACGGTGGGAACGTTCGTCTCGCCCGTCGCCCAGATGCCCAGTCCGGCGGCCAGCGCGACCACCAGCACGAGGGCGACGATCATGGTAAGTTTTTTGTGTTTCATACCGTTGCCCTCCTTAAGGTGTCGTGGTCGGCTGCGTCAGATAGCCGTTGTTGTCAACGCGCACGCCCCAGCTATCTGTCACGGCCTTGCTCGGCGCGGCCTGAATGCTCTCGGCCAGCACCGTCACCTCGAGGTGGCAGCCCTCGGGCGCATTCGGCTGCGTGATGGGATCTTTCAGCAGGTTTGCAGTCGAATCTTTCGGTCCGACCGGCTTCGTGTAGTAGTAAATGCCGTCTTTCTCGAACCAATCACTATTTGTGATCGTCGGTGCCGGTACCGGAGTCGCAGAGACGTTTCCGTCTTTGTCTACCCAGTTGCACACCAGCTTGACGCGGACGTAGGACGTGGCGGTTCCTTCGTTCTTGACGTAAATCTCCGACTTGATACCGTCGTCTGTCTTCTCTTCGATCTTAATTTCGGATGTGGCAGCCTTAAATGTGTTCGTCACCGGAGACGTGTTCGCTTTGAGATAAGCGAGCGTCGTGCCGACGGCCAGCGCGAAGATCAGGCACAGGGAGAGGATGAGCGCGGCTTTTCTCCCGCCTGAACCGTTAAAGATACGTTTCATATGTCATCCCTCCTATTCAGTTCGTGCCCGAGCCCGGAACATGTCCGGTATTATCGATATTATCCTTGGCCGTCCACTTGTTGATGACGTCGACAATGCTCGTGAGCCAGTCGTGCTTTACATAGGTGTTGGTAATCCCGGCCTCGCCGTTGGGCGTTGTGCTGCTGAGCGTGACGTCTGCCTTTCCATCCTTGTCAGCCGTGTAGCTCCACGACCAAGCGGTGTCCTCGACCACGGTGTAGTCGCCGACAGCCAGACCGGTGATGGTCGTGCTCGCGCCGCCCTTGAGCACCACGGTGGTCACGAGATCGTTGCCCTTCATGACGTTGAACACGAAGGTCTGGTTCGGGTCGCCGCCGCCCGTAACGGTCTTGGAGATCTTCAGGCTGCAGGTGTTGACCGTGATGGTGAACGTAGCATCTTTAGAAACGCTCTCATACGTTCCCGTTTGCGTAGGCGAAACCGTGCACGTCACCTTGTAGGTCGTGGTCTGCTCCGGAGCGACGGTGCCGTTGCTTGCCGGATCGCTCCACACCCATGTTCCGCTGCTGCTTCCGGCGGGAACTGTGTACGTGCCGACAACCGTTCCGTTCTCATCCTTGACCGTATAGGTCACATCCACAAAAGCGTTATTTGTGCCGTCAAATGTGGCATTCTGGTGCACAAGCTCCTGCAAATTGGCAGAATCGCCAAGGTAGATCGCCTTGTCATCCGCCGTCGGCGTGATGCTTTTTACTTCCACGTCCTGCGTCGGCACATCGAACGCCTTGATCATGGTTCCCTTCGCATAGATACCGGACTGCCCATCATTCGTTGGCACCTGATTGCCGCCGAGGAAGCCGTCGCGCACGGAAACGTCAAACTCGATGATCAGTTTCTTTCCGAACGTGCCATCCGCCTTAGCGTTTGTGGAGACATAGTTCTGGTTGAAATCGAAGCCGGTCACATTGACCGCCCGCGTTGCCGGATCGATCGCTGCCGTCACCGAAGGATCGGCTGCGACCGGAGCCCCAAATGCGCTGCCGTTATAGGCTGCAGTGGAGAGACGAATAGCGCCGGCATTTTGCGGCACCGTAAAGTACGGCGTCACGATGTCTTTGATGACCGTCTCGCTGCCAAGGTCAATATTGGCGCTGCCGATGTTCTCGCTGATCGTGGTAAAGATCTTGCTCAGCGAGGCGGAATCGTTCGCCGTCAGGTAGTAGTTGGACTGCTCGCGGGCAAAATTTCTGGTGATCTGCCAGCCATAATTGCCGATGCCGATGACGCTGGAATCGTACCGCTGGATGCCGATCTCCGTCGCATCCGGGAAGTTGCCAGAGATGTAGTTCAAAAAGCGGTTTCCGGCCGGGATGTCATAGTTCTTGACGTCTCCGATCCCCCACCAGCTAAAGCTGGCCCAGTAGCTTCCGACCTGGCCGTTGCTGTTGTACTTGAAGCCGCTGTCGCCGTAGAGCTGCTCCGGATTCGCGCCGTTGAAAATGCCGACGGAATAGACCGTCGCGCCGGCGTCCTTGAGCGCCTTGGCCGACTGGATGGCGCCGTTGGCGACCGTCGTGTCAAAATCGCTCTGCTTCGTCGGCACACCGTCCGTGAACAGGATCACGACCTTCTGGCGTTTCGTGTTGGTACCGGTGTAGCCGCTGTCGCCCTGCATGAGCGCCTGCGCACTCCGCATGCCGTCGGCGACATTCGTCGCGCCCTCCGGCTCCGACGGGAGGCCGTTGATCTTGGCCTTGAGCGCGGTCTCGCCGGACGGGCTTTCCGCCGTGTCCGTTTCGGCCGGGGTCACGAGCGTCCAGTCCATCAGCGTGGAAGCGTTCGTGCCGAAAGTCACGACCGCGATCCGGTGATCGGACTTTTCCGCGTTATACTTATCCGCCACCGCTTCAATGAACGTGTTCACGGCCTGCTTCATGGCATACTGGCGGCGGGCCGAATCCGTGCTGGTCTCATTCCCGTCAAAATTATACGCCATCGAGCCGGACTGGTCGAGCACGAGCACGATGTCACACGGTGCGATCGAGGTCGTCGTTGTGACCTGACCGGTCGTGTACGCTTCGAGATGCACGGTATAGCCGCTGCCGTTTGCCGTAACTTCCTTGCTCAGCTCCAGACCGTCGCCGCCGGCCGCGCGGTTGGCTGCGGCGCGCAGCGGCTGCGGCCGCACGGAAACGGCCGGCCGGAACGGCCCCGCCTCCGTGAACACCGCCGTCTGCGGCACTTCGCCCGCGGCTTCTGCCGCATCCTGCGTGACGCCCGCGCCCATGAACAGGCACATGCTCAGGAGCATGACTGCGCAGAGGACGAGCGAGAGAATGCGTTTTTTCATATAGTCGTCCTCCTTTCTCAGGGCGTCGGGATCGGGTCGATCTGCGTGCTCGAGGTGCTCGCTTCGACCGTACCGACGTGCTTCCACACATCTCTGACATCATTGGCAGCGTACTTTTCGAGGTTCGCCGTCTGCACGGCCTCGGCCGTGACGTAGATGTGCACCGTGGCATTCTGATATTCGTTGCCCATGTCCTTACTGAACGTGACCTGGTTGAAGAGCTTCGACGTGGCGGTCTTCGGGTCGACCGAACCACGATAGTAATAGTATCCGCCCTCGCCGGCGATCCAGTCCTTGTCGTTCAGATCCAGCGTGAGCAGCCGCTCGCTCGCATCGAGCGGGATGATCTCGCCATTCTCGGCGACCACCTCAGGCGTGATCTTCACGCGGGTGTAGAAAGCGCCGGAGCCGACGTTCTCCACATACACCACTTTGTTCACGACGCTGCCGGGCATGGCGCTCACCGTCGTAAACGGTTGGCCAGCGCCGTCCTCGTCGTGCAGTGCAAGCTTGACGGAGCCCATCGTGATGACGTTATCCGCCCGGCCGACGGCCGAAAAGTACGCCCACGTACCGACCGCCAGCAGCGCCACTGCCAGGAGGAGCACCGTTGCGATGGTCCATTTCTTCTTCATGCACAAACCGCCTTTCTCCCTGATAGGATGTTTCTGAGTACCGAGTTCTCACTCTCTCTGCGCCCGAGGGCGCACGCAGGAAATTTTTGTGGGATCATCATTTCAATCTGCGCGCGGACGGCGGCAGCGCCGCCGCCCGCGCCCGGATTGAAGCCGAGCCAGAGTCCCCGATGGGGGCGGCGATTTCGCCGCCCCTTTGGGGTCAAAATGTTGAGGAATTACTTGTCAAATGCAGCGAAGGCAGCGGTTGCATTCGCAAAGCCGTCCGCCTGAATGGCGTCAGCCTCAACGAGGACGTTGAACGCGCCGTTCGGAAGCAAGTTCGCAATCTCTTCATTGGTAACATCGGAATCCATATGAACAGTGCCCCAAACGTTCCAATAGGTCATTTCGTTGGGCTTCAGAGCCTCAGTGCGAGTGAAGGTATAAACATTGTACTGCTTTCCGTCTTTCTCAACGTTTTCTGTTTTCACCATCGTGAACTCGCCACGGCTAATTGCACTTGTCGTATACATACTGCTGTTAAGAACAGCCGTATCCAGCTCTGCGGGGAACATCACGCGGATGCGGATATAAGCATCGTTGGCACCAGTGTTCTTGACATAGGGCATCTTGTGGTAAGACTGTCCCGGAGCAAGCTCGACACCGTCACACGTATACGTGGCAGCGTTAGCTTCGATCTGGTCATCGGTGTAGAACGTATCGCCGGCTTTATACGGGCTGGTGTTGTTGGACCCCTGCTTAAGAACTTCGGACCACAGCTCAGCATTTTGGGGATTGAGCTCCTCACCCGGAGTGCCGACGTAACCGGCATTCTCGCGGTGCAGGCTGGACTCAAGCAGGTCGATCTTCACATTGCCGACGGTGAAGGTGTTGTCCGCGGACTTCGTATCGGTGAAGTACGCGAGGGTGCCGCCGACGACAAGCGCCGCGACGAGCATGACTGCGATGGCAGCCACAAGAATGGTTTTCTTCTTCATATGTAGTCTTCTCCTTTTCTATTTTCCCGCACAGCCTTCTGTGCGTATATTACATGGGAAAAGCGAGGGGTGATCACTTGCCAAAGCAGGCATCAAACGCAGCAGCTGCGCTGCTGAAGCCGGTAGTCTGGCACAGATAGGCATTGAATTGCAGGCTGGAATTCTGAGCAAGCGGAATGGTCAAATCAACGGTAAGCTGGTTTCCATCCAGAATCGGATAGGTACCAATGGAATTGCCAGAAGTCAACGGAGTCTTATAAACATAAAGCGTACCGCCATTCGGAAGCTGCTTCTGAAGGCCAGTAACTTCCACCCAGTCGCCGTTCAGCTCGTAATTCAGGCCAGCAGCATTGCCGTAGACTTCCACGAACAGATAAGACGGAGTCTCAACAGCTTTCTTAATCTGAACGAACGGATCTTTCGCAACGGTCATGCCCGGCGTGACTTCATTGTACTTATTGCCAGCAACTTCAACATACTTGGAACTGTCAGTAGTGACATTGCCTTCGGCGTCGACATACTTATAAGTAGCCGTATTGGCATCATAGGCAACTTTGTGTTCCTTCAGGATGAAGTTGGTTTCCGGATCATCAATTGTCTTGCCAACCGTAAAGGTATTGGTAACCGTCTCGGTCTTCGCCGTCAGATACGCATACGTCGCGCCAACCGCAAGTGCCACGACGAGCACGAGCGCGATGGCGATCGTCAGAGTTTTCTTCTTCATGTAACGTTTTCCTCCCTTAAATTTTGTTCAAAGCTCCCTATGTCCAACAGCACCGTGCCGGGCGCTGCCAGCAATCACTAAGTTAATGCACGAACAGGCAAAAATATTGCGCGGAAGCTTTATTTTTCCATATTTTCGCCGGAATTTTTGGCATCCGGGGCATCGCCGGGCTTGTCCGCCTGTGCACGGCGGGCAGCGTCGCGCGCGTCCGCCTCCGACGCCTTGCGGAGCATGTCCGGCAAGAACGTGAGAATGATGAGCACGAGCGCGAGCGCGATGGCCAGATACATTCCGGGCGGGTTCGACACCCAGTGCGAAACATAGCCCAGATACGGGATGGTGAACACCGGGCGGCCGATGAGGTTCTTGAAATAGACAGGTGCGCCGTCGGGCGCGTCGTTCGCGTCTCCCTGCGTGTAGAAATGCTCGTTTTCCGCATCGATGGAGATCACGCGGTGTGTGACGACATCCAAGTCCTCATTGAGCACAAAGGTGATCGCGTCGCCGACCTGCACGTCCTCGGGCGCACAGGGCTTGACATAGATCAGCGAGCCGGTGTGATACGTCGGCTCCATGCTGCCGGACAGGACGCACATCGGCCGCAGACCGACCAGCCGCACGCCCACCAGAAGCAGCGCCAGAATGACAACCACGATCACCAGCACGGTGGTGACCGCGTTCCACACCTTTTGAACTCTCTTTGACATCTGTGGCCTTCCTTTCCGCCCCGCTGCACTCCCCCTCCTTTCCGCGGAGACACCGGCCCGTGTCCGGAAACCGGAAACAGGAACGATCATAACACGCGACAGACGCAAAATACGTCGGAACCACATACGGAATTTTTTGCGCGGTTTCCTAAAGTATACCACATGCGCCATAAATGAGAAAGGAAAAATATTCACAATTTTCCAGGCACGTTTTTTGGCAATAACAGACAAATCCGGCTGCGAATATGCCGCGGGCGCGCCCATTGCGTCGTGCTGCGAAGCGCCGATTGATGATGGTTTCCATTGTACTTTTCCGGCACGGATGCGTCAAGGGCAAACCGCCCGGGCAGAGCCGGGTGTCAGCGCACGGAAAAACGGCGCGCCACATTCTTACCTTTTTCTTAAATATGACACGTTCCGTCTTGTTTTTGCGTGAAAAACATGATAGGATAAGGCGATTATGGACATTTATCGGAAAGGAGCTGGCAAGCATGGAAACCAACGTGCTCGACTGGCTGGAAGTCACCGCCGCAGCCTGTCCGGACAAACCCGCTTTTCTCGATGAGGACAGTGTGGTGACCTTTGCCGACGTGCGGCGCGAGGCGCGCATCATCGGCACGGCGGCGGCAAAGTTCCGCGCCGGACGCAAAAAACCCATCGCCGTCATGAGCGGGCGCAACGCGCACACGCCGGCGGTGTTTCTCGGCGCGGTGTATGCCGGCTGCTGCTACGCCCCGATGGACGGGACGATGCCCGTGCACCGGCTCAACTCTATTTTAAATACGCTGGACACCGACCTGATGATCGTGCAGCGCGCGTTTTACGACAAGGCGAAGACGCTGGACTTTTCCGGCACGATCCTGATCGCGGAGGAGCTGCTCGCGGGCAGCGAGGACGCGGCGCTGCTCGCGGACTGCCGCGCGCGCGCCCGAGAGCTCGACCCGCTGTACATCATCTTCACCTCCGGCTCGACCGGCACGCCCAAGGGCGTCATCACGGCGCAGCACTCGCTCATGTGCTACATCGAGGACTACGCCGGCGTGATGGGCATCGCGCGTGCCGACGTGCTGGGCAACCAGTCGCCGCTGGACTACATCGCCGCCGTGCGCGACATTTATCTGCCGCTGCGCTTCGGCGCGACGACGGCCATCATCCCGAAGGAACTTTTCATGTCGCCGGAGCGTCTGTTCGAATACATGAACGACAAAGGTGTGACGGCCGTGGGCTGGAGCGTCTCGGCGCTGACCGTGCCGGCCGCGCTCGGCGCGTTCGAGTGCAGCGCGCCGCAGCACCTGCGCAAGGTGTGCTTCTCCGGCTCGGTGATGCCGTGCAGCTGCCTGCGCCAGTGGCAGCTCGCGCTGCCGGAGGCCCGGTTCGTCAACCAGTACGGCCCGACGGAGGCGACCGCCTCGTGCACGTATTACGTCGTGCCCGGTCTGGTCGAGGACACCGACGTGCTGCCGATCGGCAAGCCGTACCCGCACTACGAGGTATTTCTGCTCTCGGAGCGCAACGAGGCCGTGCCCGACGGCGAGATCGGCGAGATCTGCGTCAAGGGCCCCATCCTCGCACTGGGCTACTATAACAGCCGCGAGAAAACGGCCGAGAGCTTCCTGCAAAACCCGCTCAACCACGCATACGATGAGCGCATCTATAAGACCGGCGACCTCGGGCACTTCGCGCCCGACGGCAACCTCATGTTCCACGGCCGCAAGGACCGGCAGGTCAAGCACCTCGGCCACCGCGTGGAGCTCGGGGAGATCGACCTCGCCGCGGCGAAGGTGGCCGGCGTGGAGGACGCCTGCGCGCTCTACGACCAGACGCACGAGCAGATCTGGCTGTTTTACACCGGCGAGGGCGTGACCAAGCGCGACATCGCCGTCGCCCTGCGCGCCGACCTGCCGGGCTTTATGGTGCCGCGCAAGATCGAGCAGCTCGCGGCCATGCCCCGGCTCGACAATGGCAAGACGAACATGCGCGCGCTGGCCGAGCGCATCACCGCTGCGGCCAAGCACTGATTTTGCTTACTTTACTCACTTCAGGAGGTATATTTATCATGGAACAGGAACTGATGGACATTCTGACCGATCTGCGCCCCGACGTGGATTTTGAGACCGAGACCGCCCTCATCGACGACCACATTCTCGAGTCGTTCGACATCGTGTCGCTCGTCGCGGCGCTCAACGACGCATTCGACATCGAGATCGGCGCCAAGGATCTTGTGCCGGAGAACTTCAACTCCGCGAAAAGTCTGCTAGCCATGGTGCAGCGCCTGCAGGACGAGGACTGATGGACAAGACTGCACTCCGGACGGCAGCCGCGAAATACGGCACGCCGCTGTATCTGTTTGATCTGGAGGCCTTCACGGCGCGCGCTCAAAGAGTGCGCGCCGCGTTTGGCTCGGACGTAAATCTGTGCTACTCCATGAAGGCCAACCCCTTCGTGCTGCGCGGCCTGCCGGACGTGTTCCGCTGGGTGGAGGTGTGCTCCCCCGGCGAACTGACGATCTGCGAAAGGCTCGGCATCCCGCCGGAGCGCATCCTGTACTCCGGCGTGAACAAGGGCGCGGACGATGTTGCGCGCGCCGTCGCGCTGGGCGCAGACCTGCTCACGGCCGAGAGCACGCTGCACTTTGACCTTATCTGCGCGGCCGCGGCCGCGCAGGGCAAGCACGTGCGCGTGCTGCCGCGCCTGACCGCCGGCAGCCAGTTCGGCATGGATCCCGACGCGCTGGCCGATCTCGTCGCCCGGCGCGCGGAATTCCCGAACGTGACGATCGTCGGCATCCACTACTTTTCCGGCACGCAAAAGCGCAAGGACGCCGTGATCGCCAAGGAGCTTGCGCATCTGGACGAATACCTCACGATGCTGCACGAACGCTACGGCTTCACGGCGCAGCACGTGGAATACGGCCCGGGGCTGAATGCCGAGTGCTTCCGCGACGACGCCGAGGCGCGTGACTGCGCGCTGCTCGACGCGGCGGCGGAGCACATCCGCGCCTTTGGGGAAAAGTACCCGCTCACGATCGAGATGGGCCGCTTTTTCGCCGCGCCCTGCGGCACGTTTCTCACCGGCGTGGCCGACGCCAAGTGCAACCTCGGTGTAAACTACGCCATATGCGACGGCGGCATGCACCAGGTCAAGTATGACGGCCAGCTCATGGGCATGCAGGCCCCGCCGCTGACGCTCCTGCGCGAGAGCGCGGACGCGCCCGAGCCGTGGATGCTCTGCGGCAGCCTGTGCACGACGGCGGACGTGCTCGTGCGCGAGGCGCAGCTGCCGCCGCTGCGCGTGGGCGACGTGATCGCTCTCGGCCGCTGCGGCGCGTACTCCGTGACGGAGGGCGTGGCCGTGTTCCTCTCGCGTGACATGCCGCGCGTGGCGCTCTGCCGCGGCGGGGACTTCACGCTCGTGCGCGACCGGTTTGCGACCGACGCGCTCAACACCTGCCAGACGCCGGAGGACGAAGCATGACGCTGACATCGCTGTCGTTTTACCTGCTGGTGCTCGCGCTGCTGGTGCTGTACTACCTCGTGCCGAAGCGGTTCCAGTGGGTGGTGCTGCTGATCGGCAGCTACGCGTTTTACGCGTTCGTGTGCCTGCGCTACATGGGCTTTATCGTCGTGACGACGCTCACGACCTACTTCGGCGCACGCGGCATGGACGCCATGACCGCGCGCATGGAGCAGACCGTCGCCGCGCACAAGCAGGACTGGGAGCGCGAGGAGCGCAAGGCGTACAAAAAGCGCTGCAAGTCCCGCCGCAAGGCGCTCATGATCGCCATCCTGCTGCTGAACTTCGGCATCCTCGCCGTGCTCAAATACTATAACTTCTTTGCCGAGTCCATGGAGACGCTCTTTGCGTCCGTGGGGCTGACGGTCTCGCTCGGCCACATCGGGCTGCTGCTACCGCTGGGCATCTCGTTTTACACGTTCCAGTCCATGGGCTACGTGCTCGACGTCTACCGCGAAAAAGTGCCCGCCGAGCGCAACGTCGGCAAGCTCGCGCTGTTCGTGTCCTTCTTCCCGCAGATCATTCAGGGCCCGATCGGCGTGTACGACCAGCTGGCGCACCAGCTCTATGACGAGCACAAATATAACTTTGACAACATCCGCTACGGCGCGGAGCTGATCCTGTGGGGCTTTTTCAAGAAGCTCGTCATCGCCGACCGCGCCGTGGGCATGATCCACACCGTCGCCGGGGCGTACACCGACTACGCCGGCACCTATGTGCTGCTGGCGGCGATCGTCTACGCGCTGCAGCTCTATGCCGACTTCTCCGGCGGCATTGACATCTCGCGCGGCGTGGCGCAGATGTTCGGCATCACCATGGGCGAAAACTTCCGCCGGCCGTACTTCTCGCGCACGCTCACCGAGTACTGGCACCGCTGGCACATCTCGCTCGGCGACTGGCTGCGCAACTACCTGTTCTACCCGCTGTCGATCTCGAAGGCGTTTCTCAACTGGGGCCGCCATGCCAGGCAGCACCTCGGCAATCACATCGGCAAGGTCCTGCCGACGGCCGTGGCCTCGCTGATCACGTTTCTCATCATCGGCATCTGGCACGGGGCGAGCTGGAAGTACGTCGCCTTCGGCTTCTGGAACGGCATGGTCATCCTCATGTCCACGCTGCTGCAGCCGGTGTCGGACAAGGTCGTCGCCGCGCTGCACATCGAGCGCAAGAGCGCGTGGTATCAGGTGTTTTCCATGCTGCGCACGTTCGTGGTCGTGCTCATCGGCTATTACTTTGACATCGCCGACGGTTTTCGCGCCGCGATGGGCATGATGGTCAAGTCCGTGACCGACCTGCACCTGTGGCAGCTGCGGCCGGGCGCCGTGCTCGAGGCGCTGCCGCTGACGCGGTATGATTGGTGCGTGCTGCTGTTCGGCACGGTCGTGATTTTCACCGCCTCCGTCATTCAGGAGCGCTCGCAGCGCACCATCCGCGAGATCCTCGACGAGAAGTGTCTCGCCCTGCGCTGGGCCGTGCTGCTTGCCGGCATCTTCGCCGTCGTGCTCATGGGCGTTTACGGTCCGGGCGTGCAGGCGGCCGAATTTGTGTACATGCAGTTTTAAGTCAGAAAGGCGCCTATGAAAGCTAACCATTCCAAAACAAAAACCGTCGTGCGCGTAATCGCATTTCTGCTCATTGTCGCGCTGGTCTACGGCGCGCTCACGCGGCTGCTGACCATCAACAGCATCACCGAGCAGCAGTACATCCGCAGCTTTTATCTTGAGCCGAAAAACTCGATCGACGTTATGATCCTCGGTGCGAGTGAGACGTTTACCGACTATTGCGCACCTTTGGCATGGCAGCACGCCGGGTTTACAAGTTACCCGCTGGCCGTGTCGGCCGCGCAGGGCACGCTCTATGCATCCATGCTGCGCGAGAGCGCCAAGCGGCAAAATCCGTCTGTGTACGTGGTCGAGGTCAACGGCTTTCTCTACACGGAGGCAGAGCGGGATGAGCTCGGCACGGCCGCAACGCGCGAATGGCTCGACACGCTGCCGCTCTCACGCAGCAAGGTGCAGGCCATTGACGAGTGCGTGCAGGGCAAGCGCCTGTCGTACTATGTACCGCTGCTCAAGTACCACGACAACTGGAGAAAGCCGGACCTCATCCGCAATTCGCTGTCACTGCAGCAGCAGGCGCGCGACGCGGGCTATTCGTACACCAAGCCGTTTCTGTCCATCTCCATGTTCCTCACGGAGACGGATGAGATCCCCGTGCGCCAGCAATCGCTCGACGATTTCAACGAGCAGAGCCTGCGCACCTTCTGCGAGACAGCCAAGGCACGGGGAATCAAAAACGTGCTCTTTGCCCGCTTCCCGCACCGCACCGTCATTGAAAACTATGACGCCGTGTTTGCCGAGCTGGAGGCGGTCGTGCACGAGTACGGGTATGATTTTGCGAACTTCGACACGCAGATGGACGCCATTGGCCTCGACCCGCTCAATGATTTCGCCAACGCCGAGCATCTGAACATTTTCGGCGCGGAGAAATTCACGCCCTACCTCGCCGACTATCTCGCGCAGCACTATGACCTGAACACCGCGCACAGTCAGGCCGTCACCGACGAATGGACGCGCTGCGCCGCATTCACACAGCAGATGCTGCCCGTGTGCGAGGACAACACCCGGCGCTACACGTGCGAGAAGCTCGACGAATTCTCGCCCGTATTCGCAGACTGCCGCTGAATAAAGCAAGTTTGCCGCTGAATAAAGCAAAACGCAGCCCCCTTCGAGACGCTCGAAGGGGGCTGCGTTTTTTGTTGCTTTACCGGCCGGTGCTGCCGAAGCCGCCCGCGCCGCGGTCAGTCTCGTCGAGCGCATCCGCCTCTGCAAACTCCGCCGCGAGAAACGGCAGGATCACGAGCTGGGCGATGCGGTCGCCGGGGGCGACGGTGCGCACTTCGTCCGTGTCGTTGTGCAGCGCGACGGTGCACTCGCCGCGGTAATCGGCGTCGATCACGCCAACGCAGTTGGCCGGGCGCAACCCCTGCTTAGAGGCCAGCCCGCTGCGCGCGAACACGCCGCCGAAATACCCCGCCGGGATGGCGAGGGCGAGGCCCGTGCCGATCATGGCCGTCGCGTGCGGCGCGATCGTGACACACTGCCCGTCCGCCGGGCAGGCGTAGAGATCATAGCCCGCCGCGTCCGCGCTGCCGCGGCGCGGCGTCACGGCGCCGGGCCGGAGTTTTTGGATCTTCACTTCCATCCGTTCATGCCCTCCCAGAGTACGATGCGGCCCGCCGCACGGGTCCGGTCCATGTCGATGATGCGCTGGTTTTCCGAGCCGCGGAAACGCAGGCTGATGTTGCGCTGCGCGTCCACGTAGCGCCCGTCGACGAGGATGTTGATGAGCGAGAGCATCTCGTCCGTGACCTCGCAGCGCGGGTGCGTGCCGTCAACCGTGAGCTCCTTGTCGAGCGTGAAGCCCGAATACGCCCAGATGTCCTTATCCGGATACTGCGCGCGCACCCGGCGCAGAAACGGCACGAGCGCGCGCTGGTTTTCCGGCTCGAACGGGTCGCCGCCGAGCAGCGTCAGGCCACGGATAAAGGGCTTTTCCAGCTCGGCAAAAATCACCCGCTCGGCCGCCGCGTCAAACGGCTTGCCGTAGTGAAAATCCCACGTCTGCGGCTGAAAGCAGTTGTAGCAGTGGTTCGTGCAGCCGGAAACGAACAGCGTCACGCGCACGCCGACGCCGTTGGCGATGTCGCAGGTCTTGATCTCTCCATAATACATAGCAGTTTCCTCACAAACGGCGGACGTATCGCATGGACACGCCCGCCGGTTTTCATTTTTGCACGTTACAGATGCAGCACGCGCTCCTTGATCTCCTGCGTGCGCCCCTGATTCCAGAACTGGGTTCCGATGTAGCCGCAGGTACGGCGTGCGACAAAGAGCTTGTTCTGGTCGCGGTTGCCGCAGTTCGGGCACTCCCACACCAGCTTGCCAGCCTCATCCTCAACAATCTTGATCTCGCCGTCATAGCCACACTTCTCACAGAAATCACTCTTGGTGTTCAGCTCCGCGTACATAATGTTATTGTAGATAAACTGCATTACAGAGAGAACTGCCGGAATATTAGTCTGCATATTCGGCACCTCGATGTAGCTGATCGCACCGCCCGGGGAAAGCTTCTGGAACTCTGCCTCAAATTTCAGCTTACTGAACGCGTCAATCTTCTCGGATACGTGTACATGGTAGCTGTTCGTGATATAGTTCTTATCCGTAACGCCCGGAATGATACCGAAGCGCTTCTGCAGGCATTTTGCAAATTTATAAGTCGTAGACTCCATCG
>ERZ773208.998-NODE-998-length-24261-cov-4.786912_pt1 | contig 24261 bp, 22 predicted proteins | sample MGYA00581006_ERZ773208 | MGnify/ENA primary metagenome ERZ773208 (study PRJEB29015, sample SAMEA2737793) | human gut metagenome | biome: human gut; feature: human-associated habitat; material: faeces | place: China | collected 2012 ... | reverse complement strand
TGTCTCTTGAAAGGAACCACCAAGCATCTGCTGCCGATGGTCTTCGTGTTTACGGCAATCGCCATAGCCTATGCCTGCCGAATGCTGGCAAAATTCGACATCGGCGGTCCTGTCATGAACCATATCCGGACGGCGCTCTATCTGCTGCTTTTCACCCTGTGGGGCTTTTCACTCGATCGGCGCATTATCCAGCGGCAGACGCTGCACTGCCTGCGGCTGACGGCGGCGCTGATGCTGCTGTGGCTCATACTGCGGACGCTGAAATACAGCGTTGTCACCGATTTGACGGCGGGGCGGTACATATGGTATCTCTACTATCTGCCGATGCTGTTCCTCCCGCTGCTGTGGGTGTATATCGCCCTGTCCATGGGAAAGTCAGAGGATTACCGCCTGAGCCGTGGAATCGGTATGCTGTCGATCATCCCTGCGGTACTGTTTCTGCTGGTGATCACCAATGACCTGCATCAGCAGGTATTCGCCTTCAAAAGCGGCGTCCCCGGATTGCCGGTTTCCGGCACATATTCCTACCGCCCGCTGTATTTTATCTGCCTTGGCTGGATAGTGGGCTGTATGGCTTTTTCCCTTGTCCGTCTGTTCCGGAAGATCCGTATTCCGAGTGGTGAAAGAAAGCGGATAACGCCGTTTGTGCTGGGCTGTGCGACGCTCCTGTACGGTATTCTCTATCTGTCGGGTATCCCGGCTGTTCGGTGGTGGTTCGGCGATATGAACGTGATGTTCTGCCTGCTGTATGCCGCCATCTATGAAAGTTGTATCCGCTGCCGTATGATACCGTCCAACACGGGATATGTGGAACTGTTTGAGGCCACAACGCTGGCGGCTTGTATTGCGGATCGCAGCGGCCGAATCGTCTTGCGTTCCTGTGCCGCAGGTGAGGATATGACCTGCCCGCAGGAGGGGCAGCGGATCGTTCGGCCCGACGGTATGTGCATTTCTTCGGCGCCCATCAGCGGCGGCTACGCCGTTTGGCAGGACAATGTGCGCCCACTGACGGAGCTGTATGCCCGGCTGAATGCGAACAAGGTGGAAATGGAGTGCAACAAGAAAAAGCTGCAGGATGCCTATCTTGTGCAGAGAAGTCTGTATGAGCTGACCGAAAAGAACCGTATATACAACGAGCTGGAGGCAAAGCACAGCAGGCAGACAGCCCAGATGCGGCAGATGCTTGCCCGATGCGAGAAGTCCGAGCCCGCCGAGAGGCGAAGACTGCTGAAGAAGGTGCTGCTGCTGGGCACCTACATCAAGCGCAGCGCCAATCTGTACTTTCTCAGCAGTGAGTACCAGTGCCTGCCGCAGCAGGAGCTGCGGCTGACGGTCGACGAAGCCGTGCGAGCCTTGACCGCCTGCGGTACGGAGTGCGGCGTGATCTATCGCACAACAGGACCGATGCGCACCTCTGAGGTCGTGCGGCTGTTTGAGCTTCTGGAAATCGTCGCGGAGACCACGGTAGACGATCTGCGCTCGCTGTTTATCTCCATTTCCGACAGCGCGATGGATCTGTCGGTGGAGTGCGCCGCCGATTTATTGGTGGTCGCCTCACCTGAGGTGACGGTGCGGCGGGAGGACGGCTTGTGGCTGGTCCGCACAGGGATAAGGGGGCGTGAGGATGCATAAGCTGAGACGCTTCGGATTTAACGCCATTAAGGAGAGCTTTGACCGGCTGCCCACCGCCGTATGCTTTTTTGACCGGTCGGGCGGCATCGTGCTGTGCAACCGGCAGATGTATCGGCTGAGCCAGTATCTGCTGAACAGCGATCTGCAATATCTGGAGGAACTTCAAAAGGCGCTGGCCTCTCCGCCAAAGGGCATAATGCACCTTGCCAGCCCGGAGGATACCTACCGCTTTCCGGACGGGCTGGTATGGAAATTTGAGAGGGCAGCCGTGACCGACCGATATGGGGAAACGTACATACAGCTGACCGCCGCAGATGTTACGGCGCTGCACCGGGCACTGGAGCAGCTGGCCGAGGATAACCGAAGGCTAGAACAGGACGCGGAAAAGCTACGTCGTCTCTCGGAAAACGTTGCGGCGGTGGCCCGGGAGCGGGAGCAGCTTGCCGCCAAATCCGCTATGCATGACAGCCTTGCCGCCTGTATCACCGTCACGAAGCAGTATCTGGCCGGAGACCTTGGCGGCATCGACGCAGACATTGTGCTGCGGGAGTGGAAGAAAAGCATCGTCTTTCAGGAGGCGGGTCTTTTGGCGGCAAGGGAAAAGCTGTATGAAAGCGCGGACAGCAGCGGCGTGACCGTCAGAATAAGAGGCGCAGAGCCGGCCAACGGCGCGGCGGATCTGATGTATGCCGCCATGCAGGTCTGCCTGAACAACGCCATACAGTACGCGCAGGCAACCGAACTGATGGCCAACATCTGGGAGGACGGCGACAGATATACCGTTCTGATCCGCAATAACGGAAGGCCGCCGGAAAAGACTATCACAGAGGGCGGCGGGCTGTCCAATCTGCGCCGCAGGATCGAAAGGATCGGCGGAACCATGACGGTGCAGAGTCTGCCGGAGTTCGCGCTGGTGATAGGAATACCAAATCGGGGGAATTTAGAGGAGGGGAACGAATGGCTGTCAGAGACATATTGATCGTTGAGGATCAGGCCCTTGCCAGAATGTATCTGTGCGCCTGCGTGGAAAAATGCGCGGATTGCCGGGTGGCGGGCACGCTGACCCGTGCCGATGCGGCGCTTCACCGGTGTGGCGACGGGCATATTGACCTGATCCTGATGGATATCTGCACCGAAAACGACTCGGACGGCTTGACCGCCGCCGAGGTGATCAAGAAGATCTATCCCCATATCAAGATCGTGATGGTGACCTCCATGCTGGAGGGGCGCTTTCTGGAACGGGCAAGGCGGATCGGGGCCGACAGCTTCTGGTACAAGGATTCCCCCTCCGGCGATCTTGTGGGCGTGATCGAGGGGACGCTTTCCGGAATGAGCTATTGGCCGGACGACGCGCCGTCGGTGCGGCTTGGGAACGTCCTGTCCTGCGACTTATCCGACCAGGAGCTGGAGACGCTGCGCCTGCTCTGCGAGGGACAGACCTACGCGGAGATTGCCGCGGGTATGAATGTGGCGGAATCCACAGTACGCACCTATATCAACCGGATGCTGGAAAAAACCGGCTACCCCAACCGCAACCGGCTAATGGTCGCCGCGGTCAGCAAGCGGCTGGTGGTGCCGGGAAGCCTGTTTGGCACGGCAGAGGAAAGCTGAACGGGAATACGTCTATTCAAAAAATTATCCGCAATCAGCGGCTCTGTCTGTCCACAAAAGTGAGGACAGACAGAGCCGCTTTTCCGTGCTACAATAGCAACATACAATGGGATGCGGTAAGCTCATCAGATACACCGGGAAAGGAAGAGGGATGGCTCAATGCGAAAAATTGTGATCGATATGCAGAATTATCTGTTTGCGGATGCAGTGGCGACCGCTTTCAAAAACTCCGACTACGATATCGAGGTGATCCGCGCCGAGTCCCCAAGGGATACTGTGGAGCTGTGTCAGGTGTACGAGCCGTTCGCCCTCGTAATGGAGGTGACGGGGTATACGCCGTGGAAGCTCAGTGAAAGGCTGAAGCTGCGCGACCGGGTGCGGGAGCTGTGCCCCGACTGCAAGATCGCGCTGATGGTGGACTCCAACACCGAAAGGCAGACGGCAAAGGACATCCGGGACGCCAAGAAGGACGGGCTGATCGATCAGTTTTTCTACGGCTCCATGTCGGCTGAGTATTTGATGGATCAGATCTACGCCATGTGAGGGAAAACGCCCACAATGGGATGATTTCATAAGTAGCTACAGGAACCTGCCGAATCGGGCAACGACGGAAAGGAGAAAATGTTATGGCGAACAAATGCGGAATTTGCGGAGCGGACATCAACCTGATGCAGACCCAGAAGCTGGCGGACGGCAATTGCATCTGCCGAAAGAATTGTAGAAGCAGGGGCTTCAAGGTGTACGACTATGTGCATGGCAACCTGTCCGGCGTGAAGGCGCATCTGGATCAGGTGGAGCGGGGAACGAAGCTGTGGGATCACTACTTTGTGCCCCGTCTGAAGACGAAGGATAAGAACCAGAAGCTGACGCGCTTCGGCGCGCACCTGTATGTGGCGGAGGACATCGGGCTGGTGGCCTTTACACAGGTGGACTACAAGATCCTGATCTTCGGCAAGACCACGCGGGCCTGCGTGTACCGCATCGCCGATCTGCGGAACTATAAGTATGAAGAGCAGATGGTGAGAAACGGCGACAAGACGGAGAAAAAGTCCACGGTGCGGATGGTGTTCATCAACACCGCCGGCATGAACGCCTTTAACCTTGAGGTGAACAACTTCAAGGAGTACGAGAAGCTCAGCAAGTATTTCGATACGCTGTTCGGCGTGCAGAAAACGCTGGGCAACGCCGCCAACACGTGGAAGCAGCAGATGGCCGCCATCAAGGACGTGGCCTCGGGTCTCAGCGCCGCCATGCGGGGCGAGGAGGATGCCGGGGAGAAGGCGGCCGCCGCCATCAATTCGCTGGACGCGGCGGTGTACGGCGACCGCACCGAATGGATTCGGCGGGCAGACGCGGCCCTTGCCGCGTTTAACGGATAATTATTAGTCAGGAGGAAGAAAACATGAAAAAGCAGTGGCTCAGCATGATACTGGCTCTTTGTATGGTGCTGTGTCTGACGCCCACAACGGTGCGAGCAGAGGAGAGTAAAACGGGCACGCTGAAGATCACCGTGGATATAAGTGGGGTGTATGAAGGGGACAAGGTAGGAGACAAGACATTTAGCTTTGAGATTCTCCGCAAATACGCTAATTATGGCCACTATAAATATGTGGACATTACCATTAAGTCGGGCGAGACAGAGCACACAGAGTATGTGCCAGTCGAGGAAGGAAAATATGTCGTAAAGCAAACCAGTCATGCTACAATAGACAAATATGATTGGGAGAATGCGTCCCATCAACCCGGCAACACTGTTGAAAGCAAAGAGCAGGAAGTGTTTGCAGGCACGACGAATTCGGTTACCGTACATAACTTTTACAAAATAGCGGTAACAAAGGAGATCACAGAGCTGCCGATCACGGTGACCGGATATGCGCTGGGTGCAAAGGTGAGCGGCATCAATGCTTCAACAGAGCAGATGCGCGTTACTATCAATAAGATTACCATCAAGAAGCGCAATGCAAGCGGCGGCTGGGAGGCTCCGGCATCTGACGCCACGATTCAGGCAGATACTCAGTATGCGGTAGAAATCTTTGTTAACGCAAAACCGGGGTATACCTACACCGGGCTTGCAGGGGCTAGCGTGACCGTAAACGGGGAAACGGCAAGCGAATTTGAGAAGAATCCATCGACTCAATCTGGCGTTGATATGCGGATATTCCACGAGCTTGAGGTGCTGAAGGTCGTCAAGACGGTGGATCACATTGAGATCACCAAGGAGCCGAATAAGACTACATACAATGCCGGCGACAAGTTCGACCCGACGGGCATGGTGGTCAAGGCGGTTTACGACGACAACAGCAAGGCTGACCTCACCGCGAAAGACTATACGATTTTCCATGGTGACAAGCTCACGCAGGGGCAGACGTATGTGACGATCCAGTATAACGATGGCAGCGGCAATAGCGATATCAAGGTCAGGCAGTCCATCATCGTGGGGCCGTATGTGGGAGACCATCAGCATACCTACGACGACAGCCCGTGGTACCAGGATGCGACGAGCCATTGGCATCAGTGCACCGACAAGGACTGCCCGAATCCGAGCGGCAGCACAAAGGATCAGGCGCGCCACACCTTCGTGTGGAAGGTAGACAAGGCGGCCACCAGAACCCAGACCGGATTGAAGCATGAGGAGTGCACCGTCTGCCACTTTAAGCGCAATGAGAATACGGAGATCCCCGTGCTGTCCGGCCACAGACCGGCCACCAGACCGGACAGCGGCGCGGAGAACACCGTTATTACATCCGCCAAGACCGGCGATGCGGGTATCGCGCTGTATGCAGGGCTGTCCCTGCTGGCGCTGAGCGGCAGCGGCTGGGCCGTTGGCAAAAAGCGCAGAGGAGAGAAGTAAAATTTACATTCTGTGGGCGGCAGGGATCGTTTTGCCCTGCCGCCTGCAGAGATGGCGCTTGCGCTTTGACGGCGCAAGCAGACGGAACGCCGTATTCCACGGTATTTTTCACGAAAAGGTGAGGCTCGAACATGAAAAAAAGAATCGTCTTATGCCTGTTGGTGCTGGCCCTTCCGGATCAGGACATTCTGGTGGACTACCGGGACTATTTCAGTGAGGAAGAACTGGCGGCGTTTATCCCCGCCTTTCGTGAGGAGGGGATGATCGGCGGACGGCAGGCGGACGCGGCTCTTGCCGCGTTTAATGGATAAGACCTTTGAGAGAGGAGGCGCGACCTAATGTATAAACGAATCATCAGTCTGCTGCTGGTGCTGGTACTGGCAGTGAGCCTGCTGCCCACCGTGGCCATGGCCTCGGTGGCGGATGGTGAGGGCACCGCCTTACCCGCGGCAGAGGAAGCCCCCGGCGGGGAGACGGAAGATCCGGAAAACCCGGAGAATCCGGAGAATCCGGAAAACCCGGAGAATCCGGAAAACCCGGAGAATCCGGAGAATCCGGAAAACCCGGAAAACCCGGAGAACCCGGAGAATACGGAGAATACGGAGAATACGGAGAACACAGAGAACACGGAGCATCCGGAGGATGCGTTGGAGGTAGAAGCGGCAGAGGAGCAGATGATGCTGGCGATGAACGGCGGCATCGCCGAGGTAAGTAGCTGGAGTTTGCTACGGGATGCCTTGCAGGGCGCCGGCGTTAATACCGTGAGGCTCACAAAAGATATTACGTACTCTCCCTCACTAACGAATGATCGTATCATAGTCACCGGCAATAAGCGGCTGGATCTGAACGGCCATACCGTGAATGTCAACACAATAATCTCGTTCATTATCACCGTTGAACACGGTGGCTCGCTGACTGTTTGCGACAGCGGATCGTCAGGAAAACTGAAAGGTACGCTTCCGTCCCTGCAGGAATACGTTCTTATCAAGGTGGAATCCGGTGGCTCCTTTACGCTGGAGGGCGGCACGGTGGAGATAACGGTTCCGCCGGCGGACAGCAACCTGCGGCGGTCCGCCATCCGTGTCTGCGAGGGCGCAACCGCTGTGTTTACGGACGGCACGGTGCTGGCAAATACCAGCACATATGAAAGCACCACGAACTACCGGTACATGGCCACTGCCGTCGAGGTGCAGGCGAAAGCCCGCGTCACCATCAACGGCGGTACATTTGACCTGGTGCGGCTGGATAGCCGCCCCACCGAGGCCAACTACAGCACCCCTGAGCTGCTCATCCACTACGGTAGCTTCAATAAGTCCGTCGTGATGGCGCTTACAGGAGATATAGCCTGGTCTGATCTGGATCACCTGCCTCTTGAGGTAAGGTCGGCCACCTTCCTGTATAACACCAGTACGTCACGTCAGAACCGCCTTGTCGTGGCCGGCGCTCCCAAGCAGGACGGCTACCACAGATATGAAAACTTCCGTCTGACGGGTGTGCCCTCCGGCACCACCCAGGATGAGATCATCAAAAAGCTGAACAGTCTGGTGCAGTACCTCATCACCCCCAACGGCGCGGTCTCCTGCGATGTGACAGGCACTCACCACTGGTATGTGCGGGGTAACATGAATAAGACGGCCTCTGAGAATGGCCCCGCCCGGGGCGATATGGGAAAATATTATTCTGATTACCCCTATCAGCGGGGTCTTCAGGGAAATCTTATCCTTGTGATTTCTGACGCCTATGGCTTCAAGGAGGCAAAGCTGAATTCGAGTGGGACTCTGGAGGATGTGCCGTTTGCCAACAGCAATATGCTTTCTCCGACCCGAATCGACTACAGCGGCGACAGAGACTCCCTGCTGTATCTGTACTGGTATTTGGACGAGAGACTGCGGGATGACGATTATGTTATCGCCAACGGCTGCTTCCTCGAGAAGGACAGAAATGGCAAGACAACCAAAACCTACGGTATTGATCTTACTTTTGAGAACGACGATGAACGCTTCGACAAAAATGGCCTTGAGTTTACGAATTGGAGCCAACTGGAGAAGGACATCCGGCTATTGCAAAATACGACCGATCAGGATATTCAGAACCGGATCGAAAGCACCGTCTGGCTGCTTCACTGGCCGGGAAGGACAAAGCATACTTATACCGTTACCGAGGGTTCCTACACCAGCCATCTGTGGTATAGCGAGAATACCAGTGAAAAGACTGAATTTGAGGTTGTCGATAAGATCGAGGCCTGTATGCAGTTTCGGCAAATAAGAAAGTATAAGACCGCCATCCTCGATGTAGGGTTGAGCATCGACAAGCCGCTGGTGGAGGGCGACACAAGCAGCGGAGCCTTTACCGTTTCTGACAGCAACGCCGGGTATACCATGGTGGATACCTACGGCTATTGGGATGAAGATGACTTTCCTCTGAAACCAGGCAACAATTTCCCTGCCAACCTGAAGTGGATGTACCATCGGCTGCTGACCCTGACCGCTAAGACGGGCTATCGCTTCGATAAGGAGGAGCTGCCGCGTGTCACGGTAACAGGTCTTAACAGGCCCTGTGATAGCATAACTGTCAAATATAAGGATGAGACAACGATTCAGGTATATCTCGACGCCTATCCCTCCGAGGTGATTCAATACGCCTACGGCACAGTCTCCGGACTGAAGGTGGGAAATAGGGCCAGCCAAGTGAAGGTCAAGCAGGACGATACCATCAACGCCACCATCTACGGAAAATATGAGTTCACCGATGTGGAGGTTAGGCAATATAAAAGCGATGGTAAGACCTTCGTGAAGACCCTTACGTCAAGCGACATCATTGAAGACGGGTTTACCTATAAGGTTAAGCTGCTTGGCCGGGGAAAAGGCGATAAGACCTTCGTGAACCTCCCGGTGGATCCCCTTCACTCACAGGGCGGCCGTAATTTCTACACGACGCTTCGACTGCGGATGAACAACGACGACCCCAGCAGCCCGTCTGTCCAATCTGAGCCTTGTATAAAGTATAACAACAAGTACTACTTTACATCACATCCGCTCACCCCGGAGCCGAGTACGACCGTGTATAACTCCCTGCTGATCAACGTCCAACCAGTTCCTTGGGCAAACGCACGAGTCCCCTCCGCACCGGAGCGGCTTATGGGGCTGCCGGACGGTGTTCGCCTGCAGAAGCGCGGCTTTGAATGGTATAGAAAGAATGCAGACGGCAGCGCCAGTATGCGGCTGAAACAGGGAGATAAATTCCAGCTGGGACAGACCTATTACTGCTGGCTCCGCCTCGATGTTGACCTTGGCTATCAGATCAGCGCTAATGCCAAAGTCTCTGTCAACGGCAAAAAGGCAGTCTATGTTCCTGGGGCTATGGTCATCAAGGTCGAATTTACGACGCAGGGTGGTGTCTGGGGTGACCTAAACGGTGACAACAAGTGTAATATCATGGATGTTCAGGCGCTGTATGCATATCTGACAGATCCCAGCCAGTCTCCCACGGCGGGTGCAAACGCCTGTGACCTGAACGATGATGGCAGCGTGGACGTGTATGATCTGCAGTTTCTGTACGAGGTGGCGACCGGCCTCGCCACGCCGCCCCTGTAACGGGCAAAGAGCCTTGCGGCGTGCGACCCGCGGTTACAGGCAGCGGAGGGTGCTTTCCATACGCTCCAGTAAGCTGCTTTGTCAGTGCCGGGGTGCTTTCCATACGCCCGCCGCAAGACTTTTGCAGGATGACGCGGAGGCGGCAGCCGCCGCCTCCGCAGTCCCCGGATGCAGGAAATATGTGAAGGGCGAGGACAGGAAAATGGGCTTTTCCCGCCCCCGCGAAAGGGTGAGACGCTAACATGAAAAAAAGAATCGTTTTGTGCCTGTTGGTGCTGGCGCTTTTGTCGGTGACAGGATGTACGCAGAAAAAGGACGCGGAACCGCTGACCGTAACGCTGTGGCATGTCTATGGCGGCGAGGTGGATTCTCCGCTGAACGGCCTGATCAAGCGGTTTAACAGCACGGTGGGCGCGAAGCAGAACATCCGCGTGAAGGTGGAACTGGTCAGCAACAGCGGCAGCATCCATAAAAGCGTGCTGGCCGCCGCCAACAGCGACCCGGGCGCGCCGTCGCTGCCGGATATGTTCGTATCCTATCCCAAGACGGTGCTGGCCCTTCCGGAGCAGGACATTCTGGTGGACTACCGGGACTATTTCAGTGAGGAGGAGCTGGCGGCGTTTATCCCCGCCTTTCGTGAGGAGGGGATGATCGGTGGACGGCAGGCGATCCTGCCCCTTGCCAAATCCACGGAGGTGCTGTTTGTCAACCGGACGCTATTCGACCGGTGGGCAGCCCAGTCCGGCGCAAGCTATGACGATCTTGCGACATGGGAGGGCGTTTACGCGCTGGCAGAGCGGTACGCCGCGGATACCGGCAAATGCTTCTTTGTCCACGATTACCACTTCAACTACTTTCAGGTGGGCGTGGAATCGCTGGGCGAGGACTTTTTCCGGGATGACGGCGTCAGGTTCGGCCCCGGGTTCGAGCGGGCCTGGAAGCCGTATGCCCGGGCGGGGCTGACGGGCGGCCTGTGGCTGCATGACGGGTACGCCACGGAGCCGCTTCGCACCGGAGATGTGGTGGTGTCTGTGGCATCCTCGGCCAGCGTGCTCTACTATTCCGACACGGTGACGTATCCCGACAACACCTCGGAAAAGGTGACGATCACCTCCATGCCGTGCCCGGTGTTTGAAGGGGGCGAGAAGCTGGTGATGCAGCGCGGTGTGGGAATGTGCACCGTGAAGTCCACCCCGGAACGGGAGAGGGCGTGTATTACATTCCTGAAATGGCTGACCGAGCCGACATGCAACGTGGAATTCGTGACCAGCCTGGGCTATATGCCGGTGACGCAGGAGGCATTTGAGAACTATCTGCCCGGCGCCGTGGAAAAACTGAGCGACCCGATGTATGTGTCGCTGTACGAGACATATCTGCAAACGCAGGAGGCATATACCTTCTACTACCCGCCCCAGATGGAAAATTATCTGGATCTGGAGACGCGGTTTGAAAATCTGGCGCGGCTGAAGCTGACGGCGGGCCGGACACAGTATCTGGAGGGCGGCAATACGCCGGACGCCCTGATCTGGGAGACTTTGGACAGTTTTAAGCTGGATTACGGCACATGAAAGAGGAAAGCACATGCGATCAATTCGGAATGCGATTCACAATCCATATGCAGCCAGCCACAGTATGGGTGTGCGGCTGCTGCTGTATTGGTTCACAATGGCGCTGCTGCTGGTGGCGGCCATCCTGTCGATCCTGATGGCTATGGGTGTGCTGTCCCACCCTGCGCGGCAGTTGGCCAGCGCCCTGGACATTCAGCAGAGAAATACATATGCAGCATTGGATGCGCAGATGGATGAGCTGACGGGGCATGGCGTGGCCATGTCGGAAAAGCTGGGCCGGGAGCTGGATGCTTTTCTCGCGGCCAAGGGCATTCCTTTTGACGCGCTCAACGACGATCCGAAAACCATCGCGGAATTGGAAAAGAGACTGTACACACCGCTGAGCACTACGCTGAGCGCCGCCTCGTGCAGCGGAATCTTCTTCTGCCTGAACGTGACCGCCAACACGGCGCTGCCCAATGCGGACGCGCTCAGGGCGGGACTGTATCTGCGCTATTCCGGGCTTCAGCCCACGGTGGCGTCGGAGCAGGATGTGATCTGCTTCCGCGGCGCGGCGGAGGCGGCGCGGGGATTACAGATTCAGATGCATAACCGCTGGAATCCGGAACTGAATACCGCGCTGATTCCCGGCAGTAATAAGGTTGCCACCAGTCAGGTTGAGCGTCTGGCAGAGGGCAGCCTGTGGACAAAACGCACAGAGCTGCTGGATACATGGGAGCATGTGATGCTGCTGTGCGTACCGATTCTGGACGGCAGCGGCACTGTGCGTGGGCTTTGCGGTATGGAGATCAGCGACCTCTATTTCAGCCTTTCCCACGACACTGTGTCCAGCAGCTATGGCAATATGCTGACCCTGCTGGCGCCGATTGACGGCGACACTCTCAATCTGTCGGGGACTATGCTGGGCGCTACCAACGGCTCGCGCCTGACGGCCGAGGGGACGCTGCATATCAAGCCGGGGAAATACTATACCATCTATACCGATGGCAAGGAGTCCTATCTGGGGCGGCACCGGCTGCTGGATGCTGTTACCTCGGACGGCATTCCGCTTGCCGCGGTGACGCTTGTAACGGCCAACACCTTCCGCAGCTATGAGCGCGGGTCACAGTTCGCGTGGTTTTTGGGTTCGGTGCTCTTTTTGCTGGCGATGCTGGTTGCGGCAACCGTGCTGTCCCGCCGCTTTGTCAAACCAATCAATGAAAGTCTTGCGGCGGTCAGGGACAATCCAACAGAGGTGGTGGCATCCGGTATTTCGGAGATTGACGAGCTGCTGACCATGATCCGGGAGCGGCCGGTGGGTGCGCTGCCACCTGATGTGGAGGCGCGGCTGCGCGGCTTCACGGAGAGAGCAAATACGCTGACTGGTACGGAACGCACCATCCTGCAATACTATATGGATGGTTATACCGTCAAGGATATTCCCGAGTTGGCACGCATCAGCGCCAGCACCGTAAAGACTCATAACCGCAATCTGTACCGAAAGCTGGGGGTGGATTCGTTCGATGAGCTGAAGGTATATATTGAGCTGTTTGCCAGCTGCGGCCGCAGCGGTGAGCTGCTGAACAGATCATAAAGATGATGAACAGAGTGCACAAACTGATGCGATTCGGATTGTGCACTCTGTCTACGCCTAAGGGTGATTTTGGCGGTTGCAGGTAAAATTCACCCTTAGGGTAATAGACATTTTAAGTAAAAATTGCTAAAAAGTATATATACCTGTATATATACTTCGGACATAAGAACGGCAGAAAAGAAACGGCGATGTAGGCAAGGAGGGAACCGGAATGCGCCGCATCATTAAAGCGTCCATGGAGGACATATCTTCTATGGAGAGGTTTCAGTTTTCATTGCGCTGCGCTGTATGCGGCTTCCTCTGGGAGAGCCAGCCGGTGCGCTTTTCCAAGGCGGGAATGCAGCCGGAGAGCGAGGGAAAGCGCGTGATTTTTCAGGCGCTGTACCAGCGTGAACGGGAGGATGCCTTTGAGCGGGCCGCAACGGAGGCAATGGAGTATTTCAGCCTGTGCCCGATCTGCAAGCGGCTGGTTTGTGACCGCTGCTTCCTTTTGGGGGAGGATATCGACCTGTGTACCGACTGTGCGACGTTTTTGCAAGAGCACGGCGAGCCGGTGGAAGGTCTGTCCGCGGAAAACAGATGATAAAGGGAGTCGGCACAGATGAAGCGGAGATACTGGATAGGAGGTGTACTGCTGGTCATGATGCTGTGGGGAATGATGGGCTGCGGCAGGGCGGAGGCTCCACCGGCCGGCCAGATGGTGGACGGCCCCGGTATGATGTATACGCCGGAGGATCAGAGCCCCTTTGCGGGGTCGTGGCAGAGCCGGGATGGTACCATCATATTAGAGGTGGAGAGCCGGGGGCAGTTTGAGGCGTCCGGCATACAGGTGTTTGTGAACGGTGAGCCGGACTTCGCATCTGACGCATGGGTGTACAAAACCGGGAATGTAAAGCTGACGCAGGAGCATAAGGATATTCTCATGACGGGCACCTTCGACAATCTGACATTCAGCCATGCGGAAAACGCCTTCCGCATCCGGTACAGCGACGGCAGCGGCCATAGATGGCTGACAAAGGACGGCGCGGAGTGCGGCGAGAAGGACGTGATCTTCTCCGATGAACCGAAAACGCCGCCGCCCGCAGCATGGAGCTGTCCTGCCTGCCTGACGGAAAACGAGGGCAATTTCTGCACCAACTGTGGTATCCGGCAGCCCTTCTGCTGCAAAAGCTGCGGCTGGCAGCCGACAAATGAGAAGATTCCCGTTTACTGCCCTGAATGCGGCAACCGTCTCAAGTGAGACGTACCGATATGCGAGAAGGCACCCATGAAAAACGATCAGGAATGATGATTGGAGGGTGATGCCTATGAAATGGCGGCTTTGGATAGGAGGTGTATTGCTGTTGGCGGTGCTTTGGGGAACGATGGGCTGCGGTGAAACACGGGAACAGGGCGGCGACCATATGGTGGACGGCCCCGATATGGTATATACACCGGAGGATCAGTCCCCCTTCGCGGGAACATGGCAGAACGCCGACGAAAGTATTGTTCTGGAGATTGAGGGCATCGGACAGTTTGAAGCGTCCCACATGAATCTGACGGTCGATGGAGTGGTAAAGCTTACGTCTGATATGTGGGTGTACAAGACCGGTTATGTAAAGCTGACGGAGGGATACAATGACGTCTTGCTGCCGGAGCCCTTTCAGCTTCTGGAATTCTTTCATTCGCTGGACGCCTTTTGTCTGTACACCACCGAAGGAAAGACCTTTATGCTGGCAAGGCCCGGCGTGGAGTCCTCCGGCGTGGAGTCCCAGAGAATCCTCTCCTTCAGGCACTGAAAACCATGTATGAGGAAAGCCCTCAGAATATCGCTAAGTAGCCCTGTCCCTCCTGCGGACAGGAGAGTCTGAGAAATTTTGCTCCGAATGCGGTCATCGCCTCAAGTGAGACGTGCCAATATAGAGAAAGATAACACAGAAATACCGAAAAACAGGAGGAAGAAATGATGAAAAGAGCAAGAAAACTTGCGGCACTGCTTCTGGCGTTGGTGATGGCACTGACACTGGCGGCCTGCGGCGGCAAGGGCGGCAGCAAGACAAACCCCGCTGTGGGCAAATACATGGGCGAGGCTGTTTTGTCCTTTGACGAGTGGATACCCATGGAGGATGTTTACGATCTGGGTGACAACTACATCGAGCTGAAAGAGGACGGTACGGGCTGCTTTATGCTGGACGGCGACCCGACGACCATCGAGTGGAAGCTGGGTAAGGATGGCGCCCTGACGCTGGACAGAGACGGATCGGTCTGCAACTGCACGCTGAAGGACGGCCTGATTATGGTGAACGACTACTTCGGCTTTGATCTGCAGCTGACCTTCCGCAAGGGTGAGGGTAATATCAGCGGTACCAGCGGAAACACCGGTGCGGATGAGATGTCTCTGGATGACTTCGCCGCAGTGTACGGCGGCGACTGGCACGGCATGGCCGGTCTCACGGATGCTACCGGTGATCTTGAGGCGCTGAACGATACCGCCCACGAGATTTTGGCGCGTCTGGTCTTTGACGGCAACGGCGGCTGCCAGGTCTGGCTGGCCATGTATCTGGAGGGCGAGAACGACTTCAATTTCGCCAACACCTATGTCCGCGTGGTGCCCGATGACGATACCGGTCTGGATCTGCGGGGTGAGTTCATGGGCGGCGAGATGCAGGACGGTATCCTGTCCGTGGATGAGACCGGCGCCCTGTATGTCAGCTGCGAGGTGGATTCCGACCTGGTAGACGGTTCTATCAGCCTGCTGGCGAACCTGCGCCATCTGGACGACGAGAACTGGACGGACGAGGATTACATTCCCATGCCCGAAAGCGCGGTGGAGTACTATCGCGGCAAGACCTTTATGGAGATCGCCAATACCTATCAGATTGACACCAGTCTTATCCCCGATGACGGCAGCGGCGATACCGCCTCTGTTCCCCCGGCTGGCGGCAGCGACAACGGTGGCCTGCCGGAGAACTATCCCTTTGAACGGACTACCACCAACTGTCAGGGTGAGTACGGCAAGTCTAATCCCGATGCCACCGGCCGGGCGGATCTGCCCACCATGCAGAAGGTGCGTCAGGAGCTGTGGGATATGAGCTCCTCCAAGTCCTCGAAATTGACCTATGACGACATCAAGGCCATGCTGGGCGGCGAGGATGGCATTCCCCATACCGGCATGGATGAGAGGAGCTGGAACAGTGAAAAGCACGCCTACGGCTGGTTCAACGGCGAAGGTGACTACTATGTGCTGTACTTCGTGGTGCGTGACGGCGACGAGTACTACACGGCCGCTAGCTTCTCCAGCAGCGTGAGAGGCGACGGCTGACGAACGGTACGGAAATCAGAGAAAGGAAGGCAGAAATATGCAAGTAACGTTGAACGCGCTGCCCGCTTCGCTGGCAGAATTCCGGAACCTGTCCCTGAACACCCCGGATGAGGTGGTGGCGGGCTTCCTGTGTGCATTGAACCTATATGTAAAAAATCCCAACGAGGGTGTGGAGGCCATGAACCTCCTGCGGGGGCCCCGACCCATGACTCCCTATGACAGCCAGTTCCTGCGGGATCGTCTGCGGGGCAAGGAGTATCTGCCGCTGGCGTACTTCGCCGGGGCTACTCCCCAGAACAGCTACGTTCCCACGCAGCCCTATGTGCTGAACGTACTGGCCGATCCCCGTCCACAGGACATTGAACCGGGCTATCTGCGGGTATTTATCGCCACGCCCGGCGCGGACTCCCCCCGGCCTATCAAGCTGCGGCAGAAGCCCTCCACCGGCGAATGGTTCCTGTGGGAGTATTCCAGCCCTCTCAGCGGCATCCGCATCCCGGCCGCTCAGGATCCCTGGGCTTAAAACCATGAAGCGGCGATGGATCGCGCTGGCGCTGCTTCTGGCGCTGGCGGTGAGCCTGACGGCCTGTCAGGTGGAGTTTATCCCCCACGGGCAGCCGGAGAACAACGGCGGCACCACGATAGACACACCGCCCCTGTCCGGCGACAACAACGATGTGGCAGATCCGGTGGACGGCGTTGATCCGGTGGGGAATATGGAGCCCGATGACGACGATGATTACTGGGGCGACATAGGCTTCGGCAGATTCTCCTACTCCCATCCCGATGCTGTTTACCAGGTCAATCGGCAGTATCTGGATGGGACATGGGTCGGAACCTCGGTCGAGACGGCGGACGGGAGGATACCGCTGGAGACAGAGGGCGAGTCCTTGACGCTGACGTTCATGAGCGCCGATGGCGTGACCGACTTTATGGGCGAGGGCGTATGGAGCATGGGATGCCAGTACGACGCCACCTACTCCAACGGCGAACGTGAAACGTTGAACGAGCTGCATGTGAAGTTCCTCGGTGGCCCCATGTACCACGACTGCGGCAATCAGGACTGGTTCGCAGCGCTGGGCGGCGGCCCGAGAGGTGTTGAGTTCAACGTGACCGTGATCGACAACAACTATCTGGAACTGCGCCGCTTCGGAGAGGGCCCGCCTCAGATGTGGATCGTCTACTGCGAGCGGGCAGACGGCCTGTGGTGGAACGGCCAGTGGTGGAACGAGGATTAACAAATCATTCATAGATAGAAATTATTATAAAGAAAAGGAGAATACGTAACTATGGGACTGATTAAAGCGGCATTGGGCAGCGCAGGCGGCGTACTGGCTGACCAGTGGAAAGAGTACTTTTATTGCGAGTCACTGCCTGAGAACGTCATGGCTGTTAAGGGTCAGAAGCGCACCTCCGGCCGCAGCAGCAACACCAAGGGCAGCGACAATATCATCTCCAACGGCTCCGTCATCGCCGTGGCCGACGGCCAGTGCATGATGATCGTGGATCAGGGCCGCATCGTGGAGGTCTGCGCCGTGCCCGGCGAGTTTACCTACGATATGTCCACCGAACCCTCTCTGTTTACCGGTGAGTTTAAGGAGAGCGTCCGTGCTGTCATCGACAGCATGACCACCCGCTTCACCTTCGGTGGTGAGGCTCCCAAGGATCAGCGTGTCTATTACTTCAACACCAAGGAATTGATCGGAAACAAGTATGGCACTGCCAATCCCGTGCCCTTCCGCGTGGTGGATCAGCGGGCCGGTATCGACATTGATGTGGGCATCCGCTGCTTCGGCGAGTACAGCTATCACATCTGCAATCCCGCCCTGTTCTACACCAATGTGTGCGGCAATGTGGCGGAGGCATATACCCGCGACAAGCTGGACAGCCAGCTGAAAACCGAGCTGCTGACGGCGCTGCAGCCCGCCTTCGCCAAGATCGGCGAAAACGGCATCCGCTACTCCCAGCTGCCCGGCCACACCATGGAGCTGGCCGACGCCCTGAATGAGGTCCTCAGCAAGAAGTGGCGCGACCTGCGGGGTATCGAGATCGTTTCCTTCGGCGTGTCCAGCGTGACGGCCGACGAGGAAGACGAGAAGATGCTCAAGGAGCTGCAGCGGAACGCGGCCTTCATGGATCCCACCCGCGCTGCCGCCCATCTGGTGGGCAGTCAGGGCGACGCCATGAAGATGGCGGCTTCCAACACGGCTGCCGGCCCTGCCATGGCCTTTATGGGCATGGGAATGGCCGGTCAGGCCGGCGGCATGAACGCCCAGAACCTGTTCGCCATGGGTCAGCAGCAGGCCGCCCAGCAGCCTGTACAGCAGGCCGCTCCCGCCGGCTGGACCTGCTCCTGCGGCCACGGCGGCAACACCGGCAAGTTCTGCGCCGAGTGCGGCCAGCCCAAGCCCGCCCCCGCCGGCGAGTGGAAGTGCGCCTGCGGCGCGGTGAACACCGGCAAATTCTGCGCCGAGTGCGGCCAGCCCAAGCCTGCCAGCGACGAGTGGACCTGCTCGTGCGGCACGGTGAATAAGGGCAAGTTCTGCGCCAACTGCGGCACGCCTCGCCCCTGACGGTGAAAAAGGTGATGATCGGCCTCCTTGCGCTGGCGCTGGCAGGTGTGCTGACGGTGGGCGGCGTGCGGCTCTATCGCTATCTTGTGACCGACCGGATCATGGATGGTGACGGTATGATGAACGAGTTTGCAAACGCCTTTCGAGATGGTGACACGCTGAAAAGCATACGCTGGTCGCAGAGTGCTTCGTGCTACGACGACTGTTTCCGCTTTGATTTGGAGGAGACAGACGGTGCGTATACCATCTCCGGGTGGTGCATCGACACCGAGGGTAGCCGAGAAAGGGTAGAGCGGATAGACGCGCCCCTGACATCGGAGCAATGGGCTGAGGTGGAGACGTGCCTTCGGGAGAACTGGCATCAACCGCCCAGAGCCTTGCCAGAGGGGGTGTCTGTCCTTGACGGGACGGAGAGCTACCTCCACATCACCAGCCAGAGAGAGGACGAGATTCTCACGGCAGAATACAACGGTGAGTATGAGGACGCCCTGAGGACGCTCCTGTGGGAGCTCCTTATAGGTACCTCCGAGGAATATGCTCCGGCAGAGGAAGATTAAGCACACCGTACCCAGCCGCCCTATCAGCCTCAGGCGCAGGTGAGCCATTCTCCCGATTTCTACCCATTATGCGGCGTGAAGCGCGGTGGCAAAAGATTCTGTCTGGATTGGGCAACAACCCTGTGACAACAAATCACATTAGTCGGCAAGCACACTGCCAGCCGGCGATGTCGTTAGGAAAGGAGAACGCAATGTACGATTATTCCGATTATTACGATTACAGCAGTGCCCCGGCCTTTAACCCGCTGCCCACCATTATCTCGCTTGTCCTGTGCGTGTTTGTTCTGGTGTGCATGTGGATTATCTTCCGGAAGGCCGGTAAGCCCGGCTGGGCGGCCATTGTTCCCTTCTACAATCTCTATGTGCTGTTTGATATCACTTGGGGCAGCGGTATGCGCTTCCTGCTGATGCTGATCCCCTTCTATAACATCATTCTGGGTATCCAGACACAGATTCGGCTGGCCAAGGCATTCGGCAAGGGCGGTGGCTTTGCGGCGGGACTGATTTTCCTGCCCTATGTTTTCATGCCCCTGCTGGCTTTCGGCAAAGGAACGTATCAGGGCGTTCCTATCAAGGCAGCCCCTTATCAGAACAACCCCTACCAGAACAACCCCTATCAGAATAATCCCTATCAGCAGGGCGGCTATTCCCAGCAGCCTCATCAGCCCTATCAGAATCCCTATTCCCAGCAGCCCCAGCAGCCCCAGTACAACGCACCTCAGCAGGGCTATCAGCAGCCGCAGCAGCCCCAGTACAATGCTGCACCCCAGCAGGGGTATCAGCAGCCCCAGCAGCCCCAGTATGCCGCTGCCCCCCAGCAGCCGCAGTATGCTGCGCCGCAGCAGCCCCAGCAGTATACAGCACCCCAGCAGCCACAGCAGCCTGCCCCTCAGCAGCCTATCCCCCAGCAGCCGGAGGCGGAGACCCGCGCTTCCACTTTTTGCCCCAGCTGCGGAGCGAAGAGCAACGGTGAGAAATTCTGCCAGAACTGCGGTGCCCCTTTGCGCTGATCCTTCCTGCCATAGTTGGACGGAATAACAAATGACGATGCAAAAAGAAAGGAAACTTATTATGAAAAAATCGATTGCGCTTATATTGGCCGTGTTGATGACGCTGTCCCTTGCTGCTTGCGGCGGTGGTGGCGGCAGCAGCGATAAGGGCGGCGCTCTGCCCGGCATTGATATGAAATCCACGGATATACAGGCCGTGACCTCTGACAGAGCAACGCTGGAAGTTCTGAACGAGACATTCTTCACCTATCTGGGCGGCCTGAACTACTTCACTGAAGGTGATGCGCAGTCGAAGCTGACCTATGCGGATCTGAAGGAACATATCGGTGTGGATTGCTCTGAGTACCAGTATGATGAGGAGTACCAGCGCGGTGTATACACCTGGTACGCCGCCGAGGATGAGGCGTGCTGCCTGTCCCTGTTCTTCGGTGACAACGGCAAGCTGATCGCTGCCGGCGCGTACAACCTCAGCCTTTGATTGCCCCTGATTAATCGTATAAATATCTGAACGCCATTTTCCACGGGAGCGGCCCAAAGCCGCTCCCGTAGCGGAAAGGAGAAAGTAATGGCATCCCAAATTACCAACTATAAATGCCCGGCATGTACCGGTCCCCTGCATTTTGTGGGGGCATCCGGTATGCTGGAATGCGATTTCTGCGGTGCAAAATATGACGTGGCGCAGATCGAAGCTCTGTACGCGGAGAAAGAGGCCAAGGCTGTGGCCGCCACGGAGCAGGCCAACGCCAAGGCGGAACAGAACCGCCAGAAAATAGCGGAGATGGAGTCGCAGGGCTGGGATACCTCCAGCCTCAGCAGTGACTGGGGCACGGAGGCCGACGGCATGAAGGCCTATTCCTGCCCCAGCTGCGGCGCGGAGCTGATCTGCGACGCCTCCACCGCCGCCACCTCCTGCCCCTACTGCGGCAATCCCACCGTGGTACCGGGCCAATTCAGCGGTGCGCTGAAGCCGGACTTCGTGATCCCCTTCAAGCTCAGCAAGGAGGATGCAGTGGCCGCCCTGAAGAACCACTATAAGGGCAAGCCCCTGCTGCCCAAGGCCTTTACCAACGGCAATCATATCGAGGAGGTCAAGGGCGTGTACGTCCCCTTCTGGATGTTTGACGGACAGGCGGAGGGTACTGTGGACTACGAGGGCCATATTACCCACGTCTATGAGAGCGGCGACTACGAGATCACCGAGGTGGAGCACTACGACGTGCGCCGCGGCGGCTCCATCGCCTTTGAGAAGGTGCCGGTGGACGCATCCAGCAAGATGCCGGATGACCACATGGACTCCATCGAGCCTTACAACTATAAGGATCTGCGAGCCTTTTCCACGGCGTATCTGCCGGGCTTCCTGGCGGACAAGTACGACGTGACCGTGGAGCAGAGTCAGGAGCGGGCGGACGGACGCTGTGCTGCCTCGCTGGAGGGTGCGCTGCGCCGCACCACCACGCAGTACGACACCTGCATCACCAAGGGCAAGGATATCCGGCTACGCCGCGGCAAGGTGCACTATGCGCTGCTGCCGGTTTGGATGCTGCACACCAAATGGAACGACAAAGATTTTCTCTTTGCCATGAACGGACAAACCGGCAAGCTGGTGGGTGACCTGCCTACGGACATGGGCAAGTTCTGGGCCATCTTCGCCGCCATCGCCGTACCGGTAAGTGCCATTGCGGCGGCGATACTGATGCTGATGTAAGGAGGGCGGCTGAGATGAAAAAAAGAATTCTGACATATCTGCTGGCCCTGCTGGCAGTGCTGACGATGCTGGTTCCCACATGGGCGGAGCAGACTGAGGATGACCTCTTTATTTATGACACGGTGGGCTTGCTGGACGAGGACGAGTGGCTGGAGCTGGAGATGATGGCCGACGAGATCTCGTGGCGGTATAACTGCGGCGTGTACATTGTCACCGTGGACGACTACGAGGACTACAACAGCGATATCCACTATGCGGCGGTGGCCATCTATGACGGCAACGACTTTGGTATCGGCGAAAACCGTGAGGGCATCATGCTGATGCTAAGCATGTACGACCGGGACTACGATCTGTTCGTCCGTGACGGCGGCACTGCCGAGTACGCAGTCAACAAATATGGACGCCATCAGATGACGGAGGTCTTTCTGGACAACTTCGCCGACAATGACTGGAAAGGTGGCTTTGAGGACTATCTGTCCGCCTGCGGCGAATATCTGGACCGTGCCGAGCAGGGACACCCTGTCCGCAAGCCGCTGATGAAGGTGCTGCCTATGGCACTGGGTATCGGCGTGGTGCTGGCGATAGCGGTGTGCCTGTTCCTGAAGAGCAAAATGAAGACCGTCCGTCAGGGCGCAGAGGCGGATGCCTATGTGACCGCCGAGGGCCTGAACCTGACGGAGCAGTATGACCGCTATACCCACACCACGGAAACCCGCCGAAAGATCTCTAATGACAGCGACAGCGGCAGCAGCGATCACTCCGGCGGCGGCGGCTCCAGTACAAGCGGTAAGTTCTAGTACTACGCAACGGAAGGAGGAAGCGATGAAAAAGAACCTCATTCTCTGTCTGCTGCTGGCTCTGGCGATGATGGTATCGCTGACAGCATGCCAGGTAGAAATTCCCGGCATTGGAACCGTGAATATCAACGACGGCAGCACAGGCGGCAACGCGGGCGGCGATAATACCATCCATACGGGAAGCGACAATGATGAATCCCTTGCCTTGCTGCGGAAGAGCATGGCAGAGGTGCCGGACTATATCTTCGCGGCGGCCTATATCAGCAGCGCGGCAGGCGGCCCGGACGATTTTGAGCTTCCGATACAGGAATGGGTGAGTAAGGCGGCGCCGGAACTGTGCGCCCAGTATCCCTTCGTTCGGAATATTCCCCGTGAGCGGGTGGTGGGCAGCGGCGGCAGCCTGTTCTGCGTGGTGCCCCGTGACCCCAACGCATCTGTGGTGGTGAACCGCATCCAATGGAATGAGAAGGCCGGTGGCTACGATAACGTCGAGGTACTCTACCGCAGCGAGAGCGGCGAGCCGTTTCTGGTGTTTGCCTGCGCCGACATGGGGGAGGCGACCGATCCCGACACCGAGGTGATCGTGACCAACAGCGGAGAAGATCCCCTGAAATGGTATCCCTACTACGGTATAGTGGCGCTGCCCTATTCCCCTGAAGACGGCCGTGAGCTGGGCTACGACTTTACCGTTTACACCGGAAACGACAGCATGGATGGCGGCGATGTGGGCGACGATGGCATGTGGACGGCCCCTACGGCGGAGCAACTGGCCGGGTACGTCTGGACGTGGCAGGGCGATCTTGCGGAGCAGCCCGCCATGGCCACCATGTCCCTAACACAGGACAGCGGCACGGAGCCGGGACAGATCACCTTCACATGGTGGTATACCAAGGACTACGGCGATCCGCAGGAGATCTATGAGGGCAGCTGGAAGCTGACGGACGGCGGGCAACTGATGGATCTGACCATGACCCGCACCGGCGGACAGCAGTATACAAAGGGCGAGGCGCCCACCACGGTGTCGGGCGCGTTCCCTGTGCAGGTACCCGCTGCCTTCGATATTTTCCCGGTGCTGAATGTGACCGGCGGAGGCGGCGCCGACGGACTTCCCATCCAGCAGATACCCTACGAGCTTTTCATGTTTGACCCCGCGCAGGGATAAGTGATACCAAAACGCAGGAAGGAGGCAACGCCATGCACAAGTACTGGAAGAGACCGGCCACGCTGACTGTGTTCGTGCTGCTGGCTTTTATGATGACGCTGTCGCTGACAGGGTGTCAGGTGGAGATACCCGGCATGGGAACCATCAATATCAGTGACGGAACGACCACCGGTGGAACAGGCGGCACGAACGGCGGCGATATAGGCGGCGAGCCGGGGGCCTACGACGATTCTCTGGATCTTCTGCGGCAGGAACTGGAAGAGCGTCACCAGAACGAGCGCTTCGCGGTGGCCTACATCGGCGATATCGACGGCAAGCTGAGTGATCT
>ERZ773208.989-NODE-989-length-24446-cov-4.517732_pt1 | contig 24446 bp, 20 predicted proteins | sample MGYA00581006_ERZ773208 | MGnify/ENA primary metagenome ERZ773208 (study PRJEB29015, sample SAMEA2737793) | human gut metagenome | biome: human gut; feature: human-associated habitat; material: faeces | place: China | collected 2012 ... | reverse complement strand
ATACTTCTGCTGTCTTATCAATATAGACAGGCAGTTCAACCGGTGCTAAGTTATCAGTATCTGCAATCATCTTCTTTGCAGGTGATAATATAATCTTCATCACTCTAATTCCTTAAGCATCTTTTCAGGATCATCTGCTGCTTTGACTTTATCATTGGCTTTGATGATAATTCCCTGCTCATCGATAAGATATGTAGTTCTCACTACGCCCATAGATACTTTTCCATAGTTTTTCTTTTCTTTCCAGACATCATATGCTTCAATAACTTTACGCTCCGGATCTGCTAATAGCGTAAATGCCAGTCCATATTTTTCTTCAAATCTCTTGTGAGAGGCTACAGAATCCTTACTGACTCCAAGGATCACTGCACCTTTCTCGGTAAATTGAGGATAACGCTCTGAAAAACCACATGCCTGTTTTGTACAGCCTGCCGTGTTATCCTTTGGATAAAAATATAAAATTACTTTTTTACCTAAATAATCACTTAATTTATGCACTTCTCCGTTCTGATCCGGCAATTCAAAGTCCGGTGCTTTGGTTCCTGACTCTAACATTTACTATTCCTCCGCTTCTGTATTTTCCACCTGTTTTCTTACTCTCTTATTAACTGAAATCATTTTATGTCCCGTATACATGGACATGATCATACATATAAGAGTGCTACACGCAAAATACCTATGACCTGATTTGGATCCTTTATATCCAGTATAAAAAGTCCCAATCATAGTAATTAACGCTCCGATTGACCAATACTTATGTGCTTTCATTTTATACCTCCAAATTGATTAAGTTGTTTCCAAAATAAATATCTCTGAATCATTAACAATATTATACATTCCATCCATCACTTTCGACAAGCAGAGAAAGATACTGATCTTTGGACCATCCCTGCTGAAATCTATAAGGGCATCATGAATGAATTTGCTCCCGTCGCAAACTATACCAATGAGTTAATGGCTACCCGTTTTTCTGTAACATTCATACTATGCTAATGAAAACAATCTCTCATTTTACGTGAAATATCTGCATCCACAAAACCTTTTTCTGCCATTTCATCAAGTATATCACATGTTTTTTCATGCGACATTCCTTTCTTATATGGACGTTCTTCCGTAAGCGCCTGATAAATATCAACACATGCCATAATTCGTTCTTGTTCATTTAATTCATCTGCAGTTTTTCCAAATGGATACCCTTTCCCATTTAGTTTTTCATGATGTAGTGCAGCCCAATCCCGTATATCTTCAAAACCATCTACTTGTGACAACATAAGATATGTGTAGCCCGCATGGTTTTTCATTTTATCAAATTCTTCATCCGTAAGTTTATCCGGTTTTTCTAATATTTCATTACCGACCGCCATTTTTCCGATATCATGCAATGCTCCCGCCAGATACATTTTTTCGATATCTGAAACATCATATCCAATATACTTTGCAAACTGCGCAGCCTTTTCTGCAACACCAATAGAGTGTCTACTTGTAAAGGGAGATTTATAATCAACAATATTCGCAAAGAAATCTGCAATATTTTTACAAGTATTCCAATCAAACATCTGTTTTTTTCTTGGAACGATCTCCCATAACTTTGACTCAAAAGATCCATCCTCTAACGAAACAAATGTTTCTTTTGATATCATTTCAAAAAAGGCTTCTACACACTCATCATCAAATAATAATCCTTTTTGTTTTACAAGAAATTCACAACATTTATCCCATTTTTCCTGTCTAAATTTTATGTTGTTAGCAATCGCATCTATTACATCCGCAAGATGAATAATCCTTGCAAATAAAGGAACCTCCTGCCAAGCCAACGATATCTATGCTTAACTGTTTTTCATCCATAAATCTCTTTCATAAACTCCTATATATCACATTATTCCTGTGGAATCTGTCCATCAACATACAAAATATGATTTACTAACCATTCCGTAAGGTATGTCAAAATCTTCATAATCTGCTATATGCTTCATCCGCATATGTAAACAACTGTTTATGTTGTTCATCAATCATTTTTATTCCAATGTAATACTCTGGTTTCATCTCAAAAATAATCTTACCCCTTTTCTTCTATTTTTTAGTTGTTTCTATCCAACTCATTATTAGGAACGATTCTTAATATCAATTATAAAACCTATCTAATTTTTGTCAATCAAATAATAGTAATAACATTATCCCGTTCCAGAAAAAGCAACCGCATACTTTTCGTATTCCTCAACACTCATTATCTAAGTTCAAGGGAACTGGAAATATAAAAATGGAAGTCTTGCTCCTTGCAGTATTCTTTTATTTTTCGGATTAGTTTTGGGTTCGTTGTATATTCCAACAGATATACTTCCATTCCATCTGCTTTGCACGCTTCCAAATATTTGCAGAATAGCTGTAAGACCTTCAAAAATACTCTCGCGTGGAGCGTAATAATATACATCACAATTATCTATAAAGAACCCATCAACACCTTTTTCATATAGTTCCTGAGAAAGCTGTCCTATAAACTTCTGCCAGTCTGGGTTTGCTACATCCACCCATTGTTCTTCCTCCCAATGCTCATACTCACCGATTGCCAGTTCCGCATAGGTTGTATAGTACTCCCTGAAGTTTTCAATCGACCCAATATTTAGATATGTATATACGACTGTTCCATTTTGATGGAGCAATTCAATATCCCTTTTTGTAAAATACTGTGCATCAATTACAATCGTTTCATACATTTTAAATCGTTCCAAAGATGAGGCGTCCGCATTTAAAAACACCCCATAATCTTTTTTCTCAAATTCCTTTGCCTGATTGGCTTTCACAAAAAAACATCCACCAATAAACATTAGAACAAATAATACAGCCAAGGCTACTGGTTGTTTGATCCTCTTCCCGCACAATGCCTCCCACATCCTTTCTGTGACTCTCGTTTTTTCCTCATGACTATCACATTTTACACATTGATGATTATGTTTTCCCAGATTTGTTGCTCAATTTGTATTCAAATTATACTATAAAACTTGTGAACAGTTCTACCGTCATTTTGGAATATATGAGAAAAGGACGAACTCATCTTCTAAAATGAATTCGTCCTTTAAGGCACAGTTATTAGCTTGTTTCAATACATCTTGATGTACTATTTCAGGAAGAAAAACCCTTTTATTCTTCTGCAAAAAGTTTCTGCTTCCGCTCAATCATCTCATCAATCCTTGCGATATACTGCCCAACATCCTTGACATTCTCGCATCTTTCGATCCGATGAGTGCCGTCCGGATTTGACTCATTCCAGACACGTTTCGTTGAAGCTCCCGCTCCGCACGCCACGATGGTCTGTTTCTCCTCCATGATCAGAATGTTATAAATTCCTGCTTTCCCCGGACTTGCGTAACCGACATTTTCCAGATTGCCAGCCATGCTCTTCTGTCGATACAGATAATATGGTTCTAATCCCATCTCTTTTGCATATTCTGCGGTGAGGTTCATATGCTCTGTGGTGTTGACCATCTTGTAATCTTTATAATCTTCCTTAAACATGTTAAGCCGTGCCGCCCGCTTTAATGCAAGTGAATGCACGGTAAGATTATCCGGTTTTAACGCTTTTACCTGCTCTAAGGTATCCCTGACATCCTCAAGGCTTTCCTCCGGCAGTCCCATGATAAGATCCATGTTGATATCATCGAATCCAAGCTCTCTCGCAAGCTGAAAACTCTCCACGGTCTGTGCCACGGTATGTCTGCGCCCGATGATTTTTAATGTCTCATCTTTCATCGTCTGCGGATTGATGGAAATTCTTGTGATGTCCCATTTTTTCAACGTTTCTAATTTTTCTCTTGTGATGCTGTCCGGACGTCCGGCTTCCACTGTAAACTCCAGACAGTGTGACAGATCAAAGCTGCATCGGATCTTACGGATCAGCCGGTCAAGCTGATATGGCTCCAGTGTTGTCGGTGTGCCCCCTCCAATGTAGATGGAATTCAGATGTTTTTTTCCAAATTTTACTGCAACATAATCCAGTTCTTTTTCCAAAGCATCCAGATAGCTGTCCACTTTCTGTCTCCAGCTCACTAATGGGTAGGATGTAAATGAACAATACAGGCAGGTTGTCGGACAGAATGGGATTCCGATATAAAGACTGTAGCCGTTCTCGTAATCGATCTTTTTTAAGATTTCAAGCTCACGCTCTGCGATATCAATGGAAAGATCGATTTTCTCATCGGATGCAAAGTACGTTTTTTGCATGTAGGTTCTGATCTCTTCCTCCGTTTTTCCTTCCTCTAAAAATTTCATCGGGATTTTCGTTGGCCGTATTCCTGTCAGAGTCCCCCACGGAAGCTTTTTGCCCGTGATCTCTGATAATATCTGATAAAAATTCTGTTTCAGTTCGTTTTTCGTTTCCGTGCGGTCTGAAAAATCTACCGGAAAACTTCGGCCTTGATTTTCCTGATTTTTTCCCTTCCACTCAATTTTTATCTGCTGTGGCTCATACTCTACCTGAAACTGTAAGGTGATCTCTTCCTCATATTTTTTATCTTCTGCCGTTGCACTCACATTTTCCTCCGGGAAAAATGCCTTGACGAGGGAATGGATATCATACTCAAATTCCGGCTTGCTTAACTTTGCTAATATCATATTGTTTTCCTTTTCTGGCTGTGTTTCCTATTTTGATGAAAGTCTTCTTTACAGACGATATTTTTTCATAGTCAGTCTGTTATAAATACGGATTGTACATCCGCTCTGTTCCGATCGTTGTCATATCTCCATGTCCTGTATACACGGCGGTCTCATCAGGAAGCGGCATGAGTTTTTCCCGAATCGCATGGATCAGCTGGGATGCACTCCCCTTCGGGAAATCAGTCCTTCCAATAGAAGTCTGAAAGAGGCTGTCCCCGCTGAATAACGTGTTCTGATATGGGAAATAATAGCAGCAGCCTCCCACCGTATGTCCCGGTGTTAAAAATACCCGTATATGAAATCCTGCAAGATCTATTTCCTGCTCATCTTTTAAATATTCATCGGCATAGAACACATGCTCGCTTCCCTGCCATCCGCTCAGATTCAACTGCGGATTTTCCAGTGTCTCTTTTTCTTTTTCCTGCGCATATATTTTTATATGCAAAAGCTGCGCCAGCTCCCCTGCCCCTGTCGCATGGTCAAAATGTCCATGTGTCAGAAGAATTGCCACAGGTTTCAATCCCTGCTCTTTCACTTTCTCTGCAAGCTGTTTTGCACTTGCACCCGGATCAATGATCAGTACTTCTTTTGTGTCATCATTGATCGCAAAATAGCAATTGGTCTGTACCGGACCTACTACATATGTCTGTATACTTAATGGTGCCATATTTTTTTTCCTCCATAAAAAGATGAAAGAAACCACCTGAGCCAGATCAGCCGGTGGTTCTCTCAATATCAATAATACTGTCTATCTGACGAAGCTTGTCGATCACGCTCGTCAGCTCTGCTTTTCCTTTTGTGTTAAATGAAATATCAATGGTTGCGATTCCCTGCTTGCTCGTCTTGGAATGGATCGCATTGATATCAATCTCGCGCTCTGTAAATGCTCTTGTGATATCAACGAGAAGCCCGGTACGGTTATTACAGAATACTTTGATCTCTGCCAGATAAAGACCGGAATTGCCAGATTCTTCATCATGCTGCCACTCCGCATCGATGAGACGTTCTCTCTCCATATCTGAAAGATTGATGATGTTGATGCAATCTGTCCGGTGAATGGAAACACCGCGTCCTCTTGTCACAAATCCTACGATCTCGTCCCCCGGAACCGGACTGCAGCATTTTGAAAAATGGACTGCCACGTCATAAAGTCCCTTTACAATGATACCGCTCTTTGATTTTTTCTCCGGGACTTTTTCTTTATTTTCGGAGATTGTCTCAAGAACTTCCTCGTCTGTAATACGTGCAAGGTGGTCTTTCTTATATTCCTCGTACATGCGGTTTACGATCTGACCTTCTTTTAAACCGCCATGACCAACGGTTGCAAGGCAGGAATTCCAGTCGTGAAAACCATACTTTCGCATGATTTTATCCTGATACTCTGGTCTGTTGATATCAGAAAGGTTGATCCCTTTTGATTTACAACAGGATGCAAGCAGCTCTTTTCCTTTTATGATATTTTCTTCCTTCAACTCACTTCGGAACCACTGATTGATCTTATTCTTTGCCTGCGTGCTCTTTACAATATTCAGCCAGTCACGGCTTGGTCCCTTGGAATTCTGAGAAGTCAATACCTCGATCCTGTCACCATTCTGGATCACATAATCAATCGGAACAAGCTTTCCGTTGACTTTGGCTCCGATCATTTTGTTTCCGACCGCCGAATGGATGCTGTACGCAAAATCAATTGGCGTAGAACCGTTTGGCAGGTTTTTTACATCTCCTGTCGGTGTGAAGCAGAAAACCGTATCCGAAAACAGGTCAAGATCACTTTTTAACAGGCTCATAAACTCCTTGTTATCGGACATATCCCTCTGCCACTCTAAAATCTGTCTCAGCCAGCTTAACTTCTCTTCCTCTGTAACGGTCATTGGTGCTGCAGCACCGCCATTATTGCTTGCCTCTTTGTATTTCCAGTGAGCGGCGATACCGTACTCAGCAGTGCGGTGCATCTCATAGGTACGGATCTGGATCTCGAACGGCTGTCCGGTCGGTCCGATCAATGTCGTGTGAAGTGACTGATACATGTTCGGTTTTGGCATGGCAATGTAATCTTTGAACCGGCCAGGGATCGGTTTATACATCTCATGGATGACACCAAGTGCCGCATAACAGTCTTTTACGGAATCCACAATAATACGGATCGCAAACAGATCATAAATCTGATCCAGCGTTTTATCCTGATTCTTCATTTTCTTATAAATACTGAAAAAATGCTTTGCCCGTCCATCGATCTGCGCCGGAATTCCGGCTTCGTGGATATGTTTTTTTACCTCTTCCACAAGGCTCTGGACATAATCATCCCTGACACTTTTTCTCTGGGCGATCTGATGAACCAGATCATAGTATGCTTCCGGCTCTAAATATTTTAAAGACAGATCGTCTAATTCGATCTTAATTTTGGAAATACCAAGGCGCTGGGCGATCGGCGCATAGATATCCATTGTCTCGCGCGCTTTTTCCTTCTGTTTCTCCGGCGTCATGTATTTCAGTGTCCGCATATTATGTAGGCGGTCTGCCAGTTTGATCAGGATCACACGGATATCCTTTGCCATGGCAAGGAACATTTTTCTTAAATTCTCTGCCTGAACTTCCACCTTATCCGCATCGTAGGACAACTGTCCTAATTTTGTGACACCATCTACCAGCAGTGCAACCTCTGCACCAAACTCCTGCTTGATCTCCTCATCGGTCATAACGGTATCTTCCACCACATCATGCAAAAGTCCCGCTACGATCGTCTCCTTATCAAGCTCTAACTCTGCTAAAATAATCGCAACGCACAATGGATGGATGATATACGGTTCTCCCGATTTTCTTACCTGCCCCTTATGTGCCTCGTATGCAATGTTGTATGCCTTCTCTATCAGACTGATATCCGTAGATGGATGATACTTACGGACACTGGCGATCAATTCCTGATATAATTTTTCCGGACTCTCAAACTCCTTCATTGGTTTGATACTATTGTCCTCTTCTTTTACGATTTTCTCTAATTCTTCTGATGAAAGTTCTGCCATGTAGATCACCCACTTTATCTATGCTTTTGTGTATAATATATGATTATATTTTATTTTCTATCAAAAATCAACGCTTAAACTTTGCATCCGGCTTCCATCACCATTCTATCTGATAATCTGACATCAGAACGCAGTCTATTTCCCGGTCACCGCAATAAGAAAAGCCTAATTTTATGGCAAGTTTTTCAGAAAGAGTATTTTCTTTTTGAATCAGACAGTGCAAGAGATGTACCTGCAGCTCCTCTCCTGCATATTGCATGATTGCCTGACAGACTTCATAGGCATAACCCTGATGTTGAAAGGATGTCCGGATCGCATACCCCAATTCCATATCTCCATTTAACTCTTCCCGGTGTTCCACACCGGCCCTGCCGATCAGTGTGCCCGTTTTTTTCTCAAAAACGAGCCACATTCCATATCCGTAAAAACGATACATATTTTCGATATAGGCTTTCTGATATTCCAGTTCTTCCTCATATTCATATAACCCCTCCATATAATCGGTCATTCCGGGTTCTGCATACATGGAAAAAAGGGCATCCAGATCAGAAAGCTCCAATTCTCTCACAATACAGCGTTTCGTCTCCAGAATCGTCCACGGGATATTGAAATGTCTCTCATACACGCGTTGTAAAAACGTCATATCGACTTCCTCGAACCCCTCAACGACCATATCGGCATGAAGAAATGTATCCGTTTCCGGCATCTGACAGGCAATCGCCGGAACATTCACATCTCTGGCAAGGTCTAAGAGAGACTGGTTCGAAGATAGAAAAATGATATCTCTGCTCCGCTGCTCTGACAGTTGATGACAGGCTTCCTCTTTTTGCATTAATACAAATGTAGTTTGTTTTGTTTCGGCAAGATTTTCCCTTAACAAAGAAACTTCCCGCTCAGGTATCTGCGACACCCATATCTGTTTTGGATACTCTTTCTTATTATAATATAGCAAACCTGTTCCCCTTATCGATTGTTATGTGCAAAACAACCGGTATCTGAACAGATACCGGTCGTCCTTTTAAAATCCATGAATTAATATGCAATATTTACATCGACATTTCCCTTGATTCCAGGAACACTTCCCTTAGATGAGTACTGCCACATGTTATATTTTCCTTTGTAATTGCAGGTTGTGTTGTACTGTGCAACCCAGATAAAGTAGTTGCTGAATGCAGATGCATCAATCTTGTTGTTATACCAGCTCTTACTTGCGTAAACACCTGCTTTTCTTCCACCGTTTGCAATGGTCTTACAGAACGCAGCCACGCATGCCGTTCTGGTGCCTTTATCTAATCCGTTGGCACGGGCTGCTCCGCTTCCGTTCTCTGTATCGACAAAGATCGGGTAAGAAAGATTGTAGCCGGAGCATAAGGTCAATGCCATACTTGCCTCCTCAACAGCCTCTGCCTCAGTTGTAGCCTGTGTGAAGAAGTAAACACCAACGTTAATGCCGTTTGCAGTTGCACCCTGAATATTTTTCTTGAAGCAGGAATCCTCTACCAATGCTCCTGTCTGTGATCCGCGGTAACCGACACGGATAATTGCAAAATTGATACCTGCTGCCTTTACAGATGCCCAGTCAATATTTCCCTGATGGCTGGATACATCAATACCGTTCTTTCCGGAACCCTGCTGTAATGCTCCATCACTTCCGAAGTTATAAGTGATACCACTGATTACCTGGCTTCCTGTTACACGCTGATGGTTGCTGTTATAGTAATATACTTTTCCATCAATGGTCTGCCATCCAGTGTAAACCGGCTCGGTGTAGTAAGTTCCGTTTGCATTGTAATCTGCCACGGTTGCTGGTTTTTTACACTCGGAATCTTTGTAAAGTAATCTACCGGATTTATCTTTTAACTGGGTTGTTGTATTTCCGGTAAAATCATTCACGGTAACTGTACATGTGATTTTTTTATCATTTGCGGTTGTCTTGGTATCGCCCGGTTTGGATAAGTATGTGATCGTACCTGTTACAGTTGCACTTCCTATTCCAACTGCGGTTAAGGTACATCCTGTTTTTGCTCCATTGGATACCTTTACAACTTTTTCGTTGCTGCTTGTCCATGTAATATTTGTAATAATATTGCCTGCGTCTGTCAATGTTGCTGTGAGACCAATTGCATTTGCATTATTAATAGTGCTGTTATATAAAGCTGCCGTCTGTGGTGCTGTGACGGATGCGCTGGCTGCGGCTGCAGCTTTTACCCAGTTTAATGTGTATGCTGTTGTGCCTGCTGCCACTTTGATCTTCGTGGAACCTTCTGCCAGTTTATATCCCTGTGCTTCATAAGAAGATGCCTGTATTTCAGTAGCAGTAGCATCTACTGTGATATCTTCACTTTTGGATTCTTCTGCTTTGGTCTTTCCATCAGCCTGAAAGAAATTATGTGTTACCTTATAAGTAGCCTTATCTGCTGCTGTTGCAACCCACATGATGGTATATTCTTTTGCACCATCCTGAATGGTAAAGGTTGTACCATTGGAAGCTTTATATCCGTCATATGTTTTTGCAGATGACACCGTTTTCGCATCCTTTGCAACAGTTACTGTCTCTTTTTCATCTGCTTTGTCTGCTTTTGTTTTTCCATCGTTTTTATAAAACATATGGACAATGGTAATTTCATATTTATCTGGTTTCGTATCATCCGGCTTTGTCTCTGTACCATCTGTTTTGTCTCCAGATGTTCCATTCTGATCACCTGTACTCTCACCATTTCCACTATTTCCAGAACCAGAATTCTGATCACCGCCAGTTCCCTGACCGCCTTCACTCGGTGTTGTCGTTTCCGATGGTGTTGTTGTTTCTGATGATTTTGGTGTTGCTGTTTCTGATGATTTTGGTGTTGCTGTTTCCGATGATGTCTCGGATGATGTAGTCACACCAGATGATTCCGTTCCTGTAGCATGGTATCCCACACGTTTTGCGGAAGCCGTCACTGATGCCTGTGCAATGTCCACTTTTGTTGATCCACCAACAGAAGCTTTCGGGAAATTGGAAGTATCCACATCTCCTGCTCCGACTTTGGATGGTGTGCAGGTGCTGTCAACCGTTTCCACTGTATCCTGAATAACAGCCTCCACCTCAACATTGTCTACCTCTGCATCCTCTGCCGGTGCTACTTCTGCTGCGGATTTAATCTCGTCTTTGACATCTACCTTGGTGTATTCAATCTTATCCTTAACCGTTACTTTGTAAGAATTCTCTTTTGAAATATATCCATCGATCTCATTCAAAGAGACATCATATTTTCCGGCATCAATACTTTTAATGTAAATAATACCATCTTTATCATCATCTGAATATGTAGTTGATTTTGCCTTCTTCTTGTCTGCCTTGATCGTGATCTCAAAAGGCTGTCCCTTTACATTTTTCGAGGACTCGTCCTGAATCTTGATCTTCAGATCCTTCTCAATAGAACTTCCGACCAATGTAACAGTTTCCGGTTCTGCCGCCTCTGTCTCTTCCGTGACAACCTCTTCAACTGCCACAACTTCTTCCGTCGGTTCTTCTGCCACCTCTGTACTGATCACAACATCTGCCACAATTGGTTCCGGCTGATGAAAATGGTCATATAAAAAATATCCTCCTGTTCCGACACCGCCAACTGCTGTCACAGTGGCTACACCCGCTATGATTGCCTGTGTCTTTGTCAGCCCGCTAAGCAAAGTCGCAACCCCTTTTACCTTTCCGGCTGCGCCCTGAATTAAATTCAGAAAATTCATTCTCGTCTCCTCCTCGTCTGCATTTCCAATTACTTATCGTAAATTTTTCGCAATTCACTCTATTATGATAAAGAATATGTCTGCAGCAATTCGCTGCTATTCCTTCTTTGTAATCATGCGAAACTAATTATAGCATTTTCCCATATTATGTAAATATAATTTTTCTTATTTTTTCGGAAATTTTTTCCACCGGAAAATATTATTCTTATTTTCAGGGTTACACGCCCTCACAGTCAAATGCCGGGATAAAACTTTCCTCCGCTGTGTCTCCCTCCTGAATAAAACCATTTTCTATTCCGATCTCAATCGCATAATCCACCAGTGTCTCATATTCCTCATCGGTAATCCTGCGATTTAATTCCGGATACTTTTCCAGATTGGAAAGTGGGGTGAACTGATTCATGATACTGATATAAATCATATCTCCGTAAGTTTCATGCAGATATTTTAAAATCTGCATGGAATCCGCCATACAACCGGGCAGTGTCAGATGTCTTACGATCGTTCCTCTTAAAATAAGGTTATCTTCATCTCCATTTACAAACACAGCCTTTCCTGTCTGCCGCACCATCTCTGCGATCGCTGCCTTTGCAACCTCTGCATAATCCGGAGCATGGGAATACTTTTTACTCAAACCCGGGCTCATATATTTAAAATCCGGCAGATAAATATCGACGTACCCCTCTAACATTTTGATCGTGTCAACCGTCTCATAACTGCTTGTATTGTATACAACCGGAAGCATAAGCCCTTCCTTTCGTGCCTGATCCAGAGCCTTCACGATCTGCGGCACAAAATGTCCCGGTGTTACAAGATTGATATTATTGGCTCTTTTTTTCTGTAATTCAAGAAAAATATCCACGAGCCGCTCCAGAGAGATTTCTTTTCCAACCATTCCGTTTGCGATATTCTCATTCTGACAGAATACACAATGCAACGGACACCCCGAAAAAAATACAGCTCCAGATCCCGCATCTCCCGAAATGCAAGGTTCCTCCCAGAAATGAAGTGCCGCCCTCGCAACTTTTAAATTTTCTGTCTGCCCACAGATCCCTTTTTCACCCTTTTTCCGGTCTACAAGGCATTTTCTTGGACATAAATCACATTTCACACCTGCTACCTCTTGCTAAACACGTTATTTTCCGCTATTATATAGCAGTCAAAAAGATTTTTTCAAAAAATCTATCTTTTTCATTATAACAAAAGAAAAAGAAATGGATACTATTTTTAACAAAAGTTAATGAATTATTAAGGAGTAAACTATGAGTTTAAAAAATGTAATGGTCGCACAGTCCGGTGGCCCGACAGTTGCAATTAACGCCAGCCTTGCAGGTGTGATCCGTGGAGTCATGGCATCTGATCAGTATGAGACTGTCTATGGATCTGTAAATGGAATCCTTGGCATCTTAAACAATCATTTATTAAATCTGACAGAAATTATGAATGAAAATCCGGCATATCTGGATCGTCTGGAAACAACACCGGCAATGTATTTAGGTTCCTGCCGTCATAAACTGCCGGATTATCTGGATGATGATTCCTCATATGTTTTTATCTTCAAACAGTTTGAATTATACAATGTCGGCGCCTTCTTCTACATTGGCGGAAACGACTCTATGGACACCGTTTTAAAATTATCCGAATACGGCAGAAAAATCGGCAGCAATGTCCGCATCATCGGCATTCCAAAAACAATCGACAACGATCTGTGTGAAACAGACCACACTCCTGGTTTTGGTTCCGCTGCAAAATATATTGCTTCCTCTGTTTTAGAGATTGCCCATGACACTTTTATTTACGCAGTCAAGAGTGTCACGATCATTGAGATCATGGGACGTGACGCAGGATGGCTGACCGCTGCCGCTGCTCTTGCAAGAAACGGATATAATTCCGCTCCACATTTGATTTATCTTCCGGAAGTTCCGTTTGATACGGACGACTTCCTGTTAGATGTAAAACGTATGCTGTTTGAACGCAATAACGTTATCATTGCAGTCTCAGAGGGTATCCGCGATGCATCCGGCAATTACATCAGCGCTTCTGAGAAGTCAGTCGATACATTTGGCCACAGCCAGCTGAGTGGCGCCGGAAAAACATTGGAATTCCTTGTGAAAGAAAAATTAGGTGTAAAGGTCCGTTCCATCGAAGTGAATGTATTACAGCGGTGTGCAGCCCATTTAGCATCTAAGACAGACCTTATGGAATCTGTCGAATTAGGAAAAAAAGCCGTTGCGCTCTCCGAGGAAGGCGTAACAGCTTCTATGGTCACCATGAACCGTGTATCTGACGATCCATATACGATTGAATATGGATATGCCGAGATAAAAAATATTGCCAACGAAGCCAGATCCGTTCCTGCTGAATGGATCAACGCCGCCGGCAATGATGTTACACAGGAATTAATTGATTACCTCACTCCATTGATCCAGGGTGAATCCAATGTCACCTATGAAAATGGTCTTCCTGTTTATATGGATGTCAGTCATCTGACAAAACATCAATAAATTTTCCAATCTCAGCCCACGCTTTTCTGGATTCTGGCAGCATTTTTGCTGCCATCTGGAAAATGTGGAACATTCCATCATAAATACTGAGTCTTACTTTCACACCCTGATGTCTCGCTTTCGAGGCAACGCTCACCGAATCACTTAACAGCATCTCATAAGAACCTACCTGAATGAGCATTGGCGGAAATCCTCTGAAATCCCCATACAAAGGTGAAATATAAGCATCCATCGGATCATGGTCACCCACATAGTCTTTGTTATAGATCAGGCTGTCCCTCGTATTTCCGAACAACGGATCCCTCTCATAATTGGTATCATATGATTCACCGCTTGCCATAAGATCCGTCCACGGAGACATTGCAACGATCCCACATGGAAGCTGCATTCCATGATCTTTCAGATAATGGCACAGTGCCATCGCAAGCCCTCCTCCTGCGGAATCTCCTGCTACAATGATATCCTCTGCAAACCAGCCCTGACCGAGCAGCCACTGATATGCGCTCACTGCATCTTCCAATGCCGCCGGATATGGATTTTCAGGTGCTACACGGTAATCAATGGTGAGTACACTCATCCCTTTGCTGACTTCATTGTAAAGTCCCGCAAACATGCGGTATGCATTCCGCATCGCTCCGATATACCCGCCGCCATGAAGCTGTAAGATCACCTTCTGCTCATTTGGATTTTCCTTTAATTCAAGCCACTCCATTGTGAAGTGCTCCATCTCGATAGTGGTCATGGTGAACATATCCGGGCATTTCCACGGCGGTTCGACCATTTTTTTCCGCAGTTCACCGCTTTTGATTTTCCTGCCGATCAGGTTATCGTTTGTCACATGCGCGATCAGGTCACGCATGACATTTCCTGCGATGCTCGCTTCGTTTGTCTCATGTTCTCTTTCTTTTTTCAAAGTCAATTTTCTGATCATAAACCCTCTTATTCAAACTTCTGTCGTTCCTTATCTGATATGGAATCTTCTCTTCAGTTCCACCCTGGCTCTTCTGTCACCGATGATCAGCGTTCCAAGGAACAAAAATACAGACGTTCCGAGTGCCGCGAGCGCCAGATACGGCACATAAATAATTCCGGTCAGATACAGAATAATCGGAACAAAACTGCACAAAATCATAAAAATCTGCCACATAATATAACTCTGCCAGTTCCTCCGGTTCACACACATCAAGATCAAAATTCCTGCATCGACTAAAATGATCGCCGCCGGGAACACATACCGTACCGACCATCCCCGGTAACCATTCACAAAATCGATTGCAATCAATATCAATATGGCAATTAAAGTCAAAACAATTGTTTTGGCAATATAGCCGGTTTTTCCAAGGATTGCAAACCGGACAACCAGATATCCGTAAAAAAAGATCAGACCGGTAACAAGGCTCCACGCCGTCTCAAAATCACCGTAATGATTCACTGCAACTAAAACCGCCTCTGCCACGATCGCCACGAAAAGATAAATTCGCGACAAAAGCATCATCCGTCTTGTTTTGATCTTGACATCGGGATACATATTTTCCACCTCTATCGTAGGCTCTAATACGGAGTGACAGAGCGGGCAGCGCTCCGTCTCATCCAACACTTCTATATTACATTGTCTACATCTGCTCATCTCACACCATTACTTTCCTGTTATTTGTATCATAATTCATTCTTCTTAATCAGAAGTCACACCATTTGTCTCTAACTCTACTTCAATTCCATCTGCTGCAATTTTGCGGAAAAATCCCCGCTGCACCGAAACATCTTTCAGATCAAAACTGAACGAGAACACTAACATACTTCCATAAGAACAGATTGTTCCCTTCAAATGCTGTCCCTTCGACATTGCAAGAAACGCATGGAACATCTCCACATATGGGCGGTATGCCTCATCCACTCCAATATTTCCGATATTTGTGATTGTTGTTGTATTGGCAAGTGCCGACTTTGTATACACAATCTTCATTGCAATATTTTTTAAAAAGAGCGGCACAGCACGCGCAGCCAGCAGCTTTTCATTGGATACATTATACGAAAACAGTTTTTCCAGATGCTCCCTGTTGATCTGGCTTCTCAGATTATCACGCACGATCTCCAGCACTTCCGCAAACGTGTAGACTTCCTTTGTCGGATGAAATTCTGCCGACACCATGACAAAGAAATTCTTTGTTGTGATCGAATTAAAATATGGGCGCAGATTTACCGGAACTGCCACGCGGATCGGACTCGTGGACGGCATTCCCTTCATACACTCCGTATACACACTCCAGATATAAACGGAAACAAGATATTCATTGATACTGCAGCCATATCTGTGACATACCTCTTTCAGCTGCGGAATCTGCATATACCCATGCATAACGCCGAATTCTCCCGGTCCCAGATGCTCTCCCTTTAACAGATATGCCTTTTTTGTCTGATAGCCTTTTGCAGAACTCTTCTTATAATTTTTTAAGAAACTGTCCTCTCTGTTTAAAGATGTACCACTGTTTAAGGAATCCCCCACCTTCTCCTTCAGTTCCGGGTGCGCAAGACGCAGATACTGGTAAGTTAACTCTTTCAAAAAGTTAATGCCGCCCATTCCATCGGTCAGCACGTGGAACACTTCCAGATTAATTCTGTATTTATAATAAGTCACGCGGAACATATAACTGTGGTTTTGATTCTGCTGGATATAGCGGCACGGAAAATTGCTCTCCTCACGTACTTTCGGTGCAGGCTTTCCATTCTCCTCAAAATAATACCAGAATACCCCCATGCGAAGTCTTAAATTAAATCCATCCATCTTCGGAAGGACAATATTTAACGCCTGCTGTAAAACATCGGGCTGCACCAGCTCCGTCAATGTCACACTGATACGGTAGACATTGCTCATATTCTCTCCTGCGATCACAGGAAAAAGATGTGCCGTGTTATCCAGCCTGTCCCAACGGATCTCCCGGTAGGCTTTCTTTTCCTTCTTTCTTTTCTTTTTTTTATTGTCTATTGTAATTTCTTCTGTCTCAGAAGTCACTGTCTTTTTCTTCATGATTCACTCCACTCTTTTCATGCTTCCTTTGATTATATCTGAATCTGTCTTAAAATACAAGTTTCCGGTTCTGTCTCTGCCAGATAATGAATCGTCAATTTCACAAAAATTTAATAAGTCGAATCATTGATTTTTATTTGTATCTTTTATAAAATAGTTTCGTGGTATCTGGTCTATCCAGAGACAAACTTAATATTTCAGACATCAAACTTCAATAATAATTGTGAAATTCCCTAAAACATAGAATACTTGACAAAAAATCAATATTACTAAGAGAGTTTCACAAACACTTATTCATAATAGACAATTGCGAAACTCTTAAAAACGTAAATTGAATTGTAAAAAATTGACAAAAGACATGAAAGACACTGGGGAGCCGCCGGCACTTAGAAGGCAGGTACAACGGCAAGTTGTGCCTGGCTTCTTAGTACCGTTGCGAGCGACACGTAGCGAGAGCGTGTCTTGAATGTTTTTGTTAATTTTGAACAATTAAAAGAAGACTATGCAGAGTTTCGCACGCACTTATTCATGAAGGAACAGGAGATTTTATGGAATTTAAAAAACTGAATGCACCTTCCCTGAGGGAACTTTTTGTAAATGAACTGCAAAATATGATATTATCCGGCAAACTTGAGATTGGCTCCAAACTGCCACCTGAACGCGAACTGGCGGAATCCATGAAAGTGTCCCGTGCGGTCATCAACTCCGGTATCGCGGAACTGGAAAAGAAAGGTTTCCTCGTGGTCCGTCCAAGAATCGGAACCTTTGTAGCAGACTATCACAGAGACGGTTCTTTAGACACACTCGTTGCCATCATGAATTACAATGGCGGCGTTTTAAAAAACCGTGAAGTAAAATCCGTGCTGGAAGCAAGAATCATGTTTATGGTGGAAGCCTCCCAGTTTGCGATTGACCGTGCATCGGACGAAGAACTGTTGGGACTTCAGGAATATGTCTACCAGATGGAAAACTGTACTGACCCGGAAAAGACGGCTTCTCTCATTTTTGAGTTCAGCCACGAGATTGCCTACATCAGTGGCAACACTCTGCTCCCTCTCTTTTTTATCTCGTTCCGCGATCTTGTATGCAGTCTCTGGATCCGCTACGGACAAAAATATGGCACCAAAGAATTATATTACAGTGCAAAAAAAATCTTTGACTGTCTTCTCGCAAGAGATAAAGAGGCAGTCAAAGATTTCATCACAACCTCCACAATGGAGAGCATTGACGGCTCACGCACCATTTATTATGTGGATTAGTATAACTTTTATTTTTCCAAAATCCTTATGCCTGCGAGGATGTATTTACAAACTGGCTCTCATAAAGATTTGCATAAAATCCCTTTTGGGCGAGCAATTCTTCATGACGTCCCTGCTCAATAATATGGCCATCTTTCATCACAAGGATAATATCCGCTTCCTGAATGGTCGACAAACGATGAGCCACAATAAAACTGGTACGTCCTTTCATCATTTTTGCAAACGCTTTCTGGATCTTGATCTCGGTCCGCGTATCAATGGATGAAGTTGCCTCATCCAGAATCAGCATTGGCGGCAGGCAGAGCATAACACGGGTAATACATAACAACTGTTTCTGTCCCTGGGAAAGATTACCGCCGTCCTCTGACATTACGGTGTCATAACCATGCGGCAGACGCTTGATGAAACTGTGTGCATGGGAAGCTTTTGCCGCTGCGATCACTTCCTCATCAGTTGCATCCGGTTTTCCCATCACGATATTATCACGAATTGTTCCACTGCGCAGCCATGTTTCCTGCAATACCATACCATAATTATTTCGAAGACTCTTTCTTGTCATATCATTGACTGGCACTCCGCTCACACGAATCGTTCCGCTGTTTGTATCATAAAAACGCATCAAAAGATTGATCAGTGTCGTTTTTCCGCATCCGGTCGGACCGACGATTGCTACCCTCTGTCCCGGTTTTACAGAAAGATTAAAATCCTCGATCAGTTTCTGTTCCGGCACATAAGAGAAAGATACATGCTCTAACGCCACATGACCGTCTGCCTCCTCTAAGTTCACTGCATCCGGCGCATCCGGAACTTCCGAAGGCTCCTCCATCAATTCAAACACCCTCGCTGCACATGCCAGCGCATTCTGTAACTCTGTCACAACACCGGAAATCTCATTGAATGGTTTTGTATACTGGTTTGCGTAACTGAGTAACGCAGAAAGCTGCCCGACTGAAATACCTCCTGCAATTGCGGTAAATGCTCCTACCACGCCAACGACTGCATACACCAGACTGTTGACAAACCGGGTTGCAGGATTTGTGATACTGGAAAAGAAAATGGCTCTCAAAGAACATTTCTGTAACCTGCCGTTGATCTCATCAAACTTTTCCAGCGCTTCATCCTCATGGGAAAACGCCTGAACAACCTTCTGGTTACCGATCATTTCCTCGATAAATGCGGTCTGTTCTCCTCTCGTCTCGGACTGTAATTTAAACATGGAAAATGTTTTCTTTGCGATAAAACTTGCCACAAGCAGCGAAACCGGTGTGATCACAACGACTGCCACCGTAATTTTCACGCTGATCGTGAGCATGAAGATCAATGTACCTAAAATCGTTACAATACCGGTGAAAAACTGGGTAAATCCCATCAACAGACCATCCGCAAACTGGTCTACATCCGCAATGACACGGCTGACGATCTCACCGTAGGAATGTCCGTCAATATATTTTAATGGAAGCTTTTCAATTTTTTCAAATGCTTCCTTCCGGATATCCCGGATAATGTTATAAGTGATCTTATTGTTGCATGCGTTCATGATCCACTGTGCAACTGCAGTCAGAAGGATAATGACTGCCATCTTTTTCAGGATTGCAAGGATTCCTGTGAAATCCACCACTCCTTTTTCAATGATCAGATCGACTGCACGTCCGGTCAATACCGGCAGATATAAAGTCAATGCAACTGTCACTGCCGCAAGGACAATGGACATTCCAAGATACCCCCAGTATCTTCTGATATAATTCATCACTTTTTTGATTGTTGATTTCTGATGACTATTGATAATCTTTTTCATTTATCTTCCCTCCTTCTCATCTTCGGTCTTTTTAAACTGGGAATAATAAATTTCCTGATATACTTCACACTGTTTTAAGAGTTCCTCATGGGTTCCCATTCCAACAATCTGACCATCATCTAACACAATGATCTTGTCTGCATACATAATGGATGCTGCTCTCTGCGATACGATAAATACGGTTGCTTTGTTCTCCATATCGCGGATTGCCATACGAAGTTTTGCATCTGTCGCAAAATCCAGTGCAGAAGCACTGTCATCTAAAATCAGAATATCCGGTTTTTTCACAACCGCGCGGGCAATCGTCATTCGCTGTCTCTGTCCTCCGGAAAGATTCTTACCGCCCTGCTCGATTTCAAAATCAAGTCCGCCTTCTTTTTTATCTACAAACTCTTTTGCCTGGGCAACTTCTAACGCCTGCATGATGTCCTCATCTGTTGCATTCTCATTACCCCATAACATATTTTCGCGGATCGTTCCCTTGAATAAAACCGCTTTCTGGAGTACCATACCGATTTTTCCACGAAGTTCTTCCAGCGAATACTCACGCACATCTTTTCCCTCAATCTGCACGCTTCCCTTTGTCGCATCATAAAAACGCGGTATCAGATTGACTACCGACGATTTTCCGGAACCAGTACCACCAATGATACCGACCGTCTCTCCCTTTTTCACAGTGAAATCGATGTCTGTCAGGGATTCCTCTCCAGCTCCGGCATAAGTTAAGCCCACATGGGAAAATACCACTTCCGGCACCTCTCCACTGTGTTCTGTTTTTTCCTCTGCCATAGGCGTCACCGCATGATCTGTGATGGATGGCTGTAATTCAAAAATCGCCTGAATACGGTTTCCGCATGCAATAGATTTATTAATGTTGATAATAAGATTTGCAAGTTTTATAAGCTCCACTAAAATCTGGGACATATAATTTACCAGTGCTACCACTTCACCCTGTGTGATATATCCGCTGTTAACACGGATTGCTCCTGTCCAGACTAAAACAACGACTGCACCATTTATGATCACATAAGTAAGCGGATTCATCAGTGCTGAAATTTTTCCTACATAAAGCTGGATCTTTGTCAGTGCATCATTGCTATTATTAAAGTCTGTGATCTCATCATCCTCTTTATTAAAAGCACGGATCACCCTGCTTCCGGTCAGGTTCTCTCTTGTGATTCCAAGCACCTTGTCCAGTGCAGACTGTACTTTTTTATACAATGGAATACTCACAAGCATAATTCCGAATACCACAACCGATAACAGCGGAATCGTTACAACAAAGACAAGAGCAGCTTTCACATCGATCGTGAATGCCATGATCATTGCACCGAACACGATAAACGGCGAGCGCAGAAACAAACGTAATACAAGGTTTACACCATTCTGCGTCTGGTTGATATCACTTGTCATTCTCGTGATCAGTGTGGATGTTCCCACAGTATCCATCTCCGAAAATGATAGTTTCTGAATATGCTCAAAAAGTGCGTGGCGCAGTCCTGTGGAAAAACCGACCGCTGCCTTTGCTGCAAAATACTGGGCCGTGATAGAACACGTCAATCCGATCACTGCAAGCAGCACAAGTACCAGACACATTTTCATAATGTATGGTTTATCTCCGTCTGCTACTCCATGATCGATGATCGCCGCCATAACAAGAGGCACGATCAGCTCAAAAGACGCTTCGAGCAATTTAAAAAGCGGTCCTAACACGCTTTCTTTTTTATAATCTTTCAGGTACACCAATAACTTTCCCATTTCCTGTTCTCCCATTAAAATTCCTTTCGTTCTTAAGACAATACAGAAACCGGCACAAATACTTGCGCCGGTTTCCTTCTGTCCCTATTATGCTGTTTTATCCAATGCTTATCCGCACTATCCTGTGCGTCTTTTTCAAACCATCGTCTTCTACTCCGATTATTGTTTAATATCCTTCATCTTCTGCAGTCCTAAAATAACTGCACCGCCAATCAAAAAGAAAAGAATACTAAAATCATGGATTCCCATAGCCGGCTGCGGAGTATCCAGAGTAGTCGGTCCCATAACAACAGCGAAGATGGAGCCGAGCATCAGTCCGATGATCAGATAAATCGTCTGTGCCCTGTACTTTTCCAATGCCCTGCGGATCAGCTTTACTACACTGAAAATACCGACTAAAACACCGCACCCAAAAATAACTACCGTCCAGAAACTCGAGAAATCCAAATGCAGCATATCCTTGATTGCAGTGATGATCGGAAGATATAATCCAAAGATCAAAAGCAGGGTGGATCCGGAAATTCCAGGAAGCACCATGGCTGAAATAGCGATCACTCCTGCAAAAAACACAAACACCGCAAGACCCGGTGTCAGATGATCCAGATTCACTCCGTCATTTCCACCGGAAACCGGATTAAAATATGTGATGGCACATACAACCGCAATTCCAAGCAGTACAAACGGTATCGCCTTTTTATTGGTTCCAAGACATTTTTTCTCCTCTTTTATCACGATCGGGATCGCAAAAATAATAAATCCGATAAACAGGGAGCTTATATAATAAATATGTGATTCAAATACACTTGTCAGGATCAGTACTGCGATCACAAATCCACTGATCCATCCTATTCCAAGTTTGATCAGGAAAACAAATGCGTCTTTTCTCTCCTCTTTTGTTCCGGTCAGCAGATCATCAATTGAATCGATAAACTTATCATAAAATCCAAGTAAAAATGCAATTGTGCCTCCGGATACACCCGGAACACTGTCTGCTAATGCCATACAGAAACCTCTGATAAACTGAATTATAAACATATCTTTCCCTCGTTTTTCATTTTATTGTTTTACAGCACTGCACAACATTATAACTTATATAGGTTCTATTTGTCTATATATTTATCCAGCTGGTGTGATACACCTTATTTCCGTATCAGATCTTTTACCACTTCCCCAGCAATGATCAGCCCTGCCACGGAAGGAACAAATGCCACACTTCCCGGAATGTCACGCCGCTCTGTACACTTGTGCTCTGCTCCCGGCGGACAGATACAGTTTGTCCTGCAGCTGATGGCCATATCCTCGATCGGTCTTGTTGGAATCTCTTCGGAATAAACTACTTTTAACTTCTTCACTCCGCGCTTTTTCAGTTCGCGGCGCATTACTTTTGCCAATGGGCATACTTTCGTCTTATAAATATCTGCCACCTTAAACTGGCTTCCGTCAAGCTTATTTCCCGCCCCCATGCTGCTGATGATCGGGATATCCTTTTCCTTCGCCTTCATGACAAGCTCGATTTTTGCAGTTACGGTATCCACCGCATCCACAATATAATCATATTCGTCAAATGGAAAATCATCCGCATTCTCCGGCAGGAAAAAGCACTTGTGGATCCGTACATCCGCCTCCGGATTGATTTCCAGGATGCGGTCACGCATCACCTCTGCCTTATACTTTCCTACCGTATTTCTTGTCGCAATGATCTGGCGGTTTAAGTTTGTCAGGCATACCTTGTCATCATCGATCAGATCAAACGCTCCCACACCACTCCGCACAAGTGCTTCGCAGACATAGCCTCCGACACCGCCGACACCAAAGACAGCCACTCTGGAATGTCCGAGTTTCTCCATCGCCTCTTTTCCCAATAATAACTCCGTTCTTGAAAACTGGTTTAACATAATGATTTTTCCTTTTCTTCTATAAACATTAACAAAAAGCTGACTGCCAGAACAGCACTTGAAAACCAGATTGCCTTAAATCCAAGCCGCATAGACAGATTTCCACCGATTCCTGCTCCCACCGCAAAAAACAGGATAATCCCAAAATAATACATCGCCTGCCGGATCTGCTCCGGGCGTCTGTCCCTCATGTATGCTGACAACGCTGCCGTGCCGCTTCTTAAGTTTCCGATACACATCGTACTCGCATAAGAATATCCGCCAACTTTGCGGAATGACTGCACCTGCATCGCACAGGAGAACGACACTAATGTTGTCGCAAGCATATTATAATCCTGCGGAATAAATCCGACACCAAATAAAATCAGGATCTCCAACAATAATATCCCCTGCCTCCAATGAAGACGGTTGGCATATTTAAACTTTCCCTGTACACAGTCTGCAAAGAAAACGCCTCCGGCAAATGCGAGCAGCGGTATCAGATAATGCAGCCCTCTCTGCCATTCACCCAGCATAAAATGCTGGCTCATCAGTACCACGTTTCCCGTCTGTGCATTCGAGAATACTTCATCCCTTGTAAAATAAGTATATGCATCCTGAAATCCGCCGGAAAGTGCCAAAAATACACTCGTGATAAAAGCCTCCGACATCTGGACTCTTGCATTTTTCGCTTTTGCTTTTTCAAAAAACACTTTCATCACCTCACATTTTTTTATCGTGTCGTATTATAACGCTTTTTCCGGCAAATGTAAAAACTATTTGATAAAAAATATTCTTTTCCGATAAAAAAGTGTCTGCGACACTCTCAACTCCCCTA
>ERZ773208.980-NODE-980-length-24531-cov-12.449256_pt1 | contig 24531 bp, 8 predicted proteins | sample MGYA00581006_ERZ773208 | MGnify/ENA primary metagenome ERZ773208 (study PRJEB29015, sample SAMEA2737793) | human gut metagenome | biome: human gut; feature: human-associated habitat; material: faeces | place: China | collected 2012 ... | reverse complement strand
TAACATTGTATGCACAATGGAAAGCAAATACAAATACAAAGTATGTTGTAAAACACTATAAACAAAAGTTAGATGGTACATATCCAAGTGAAGCAGACGATACAGAAAACTTAACTGGTACAACAGACTCAAGCATGTCACCAGCAGTAAAAAGCTATGATGGATTTACATCACCAAGTATTCAAACAGTAACAATATCAGGTGATGGAAGTACAGTAGTAACATATAAATATACGAGAAATAAATATACATATACATTAGGAAGTGCGACAGGAGTAAGTACAACAGGAAGTACAGCAAGTGGAAGTTATTACTATGGAAGTACAATAACTCTAAAAGCATCAGCAAGTGCAGGTTATACATTTAATGGATGGACAAGTAGTAATACAAATTTAGTAGCAAATCAAACAAATGCAAGTGCAACATTTACAATGCCAGCAGGAAATATAACAATGACACCAATTGTAAATCTTGCAAGTTATACAGTAACTTATGATGCAACAACAAATGGAGGAAGTACAGCAAAACAAACAGCAAGTACTAAATATAAATCATTAGTAGATTTAACAAAGAAAGCAGAAAAAACAGGTTATGAATTTGTTGGATGGAATACAAATAAAGATGCAACTAGTGCTCTTTCAAGTTATGAAATGCCAGCAAATGATGTAACACTATATGCAATATATAGTAAAACATTAACAGCAACATTTAATTATTATAATTCTAAATCAGAAATAAGATCAATAACAATATATAATAATGCTACTAGTGGAAGTATAACTTCACCAGCAGCTTTAGGAACACCAAGTGGATATACATTTAGACATTATAGTACAAGTAATGCAGCAAATGCATCTAAAACAATTGATGCAAATTCAGCAGTAGTATTAACAGGTAATCAGACATATTATGCATCATATCAAAAAAATGTAACATTAAATTTCTATTATCATAGTGGTACAGATGCATATGCAAACAAACAAACTAGTACAACAGCTACGGGTGTTCAATATTTAGGATACAATAATGTTATTGTAAATTCTACAGTAAGTATTCCAAGTGCTGTTACAAAAAGTACAGGATATTATGGTACGTCATATAAAGGAGTAACAGCAGCAAATTCAACAACACCAATAAGTGTAAATACAGGAACAACGAATTATTATGCTTATTATCAAGCAACAATAACATATTACTACTATAATGGTAGTGCACATACAACAGGAACTGGAACAAGAACATCATATTCAAATGGAACAAATTATGTTACAACTGCTAGTGCAGCACCAACACCAAGTGTATATGATGGGGCAGCATTTAAAGGTTGGTCATATACAAATGATTCAGTAAATGATAGAAATCCAGCATATACAGCAATGACAGCACTATATGCATATTATCAAAAAACAGTAAATGCAACATTTAATTATTATGATGGAAGTAAAGCAGCAAGTGTAATAGCAGAAAATACAAGAACATATATTTCTAAATCTGGCGGAGTAAATACAATTAATACAAATATAACAATACCAGATGCTGCAAAAGCAAATAGAGGATCATATACATATAGAGGAATAAGTACAAGTAATGCCGCAAATGCAAGTGCAGTAACACCAACAACAGCAAATACAACTTATTACTCATCATATACGTATGCTATAACAGTAAACTTCACAGCAAATGGAGGAACAGGAACAGCTCCTAGTTCAGCAGCTGGAACAGGATATATGAATTATTCTGGTTCAAAAATTGGTATAAGTGTAACAATGCCAAGTAATACATTTAAAAAAGATGGTTATACATTTGGTGGATGGAACGATACAGTAGCAAATAAAACATATGCTGCAGGAACAAGTGTTACAATAGATAGTTCAAGAGACTTTAATGCAACATGGAATGTTGTAACATATACAATTAAATATAATTTAAATGGTGGAATAGTTAGTGCAACTAATCCAACAAGTTACAAAGTAACAGATGTTGATATAACATTAAATAATCCTACAAAGGCAGGCTATACATTTACAGGATGGACAGGAACAGGATTAAGCGAATCAAGTACTACAGTAACTATTAAATCAGGAAGTTATGGCAATCGTGAATATACAGCAAACTATTCAATTAACCAGTATTATTATGATGTTAATCTAGATTCAGGAATAAAATCATTTGATATAACAGTAGACGGTAAAAAAAGTTCTGGTTTAACTGATTATTATCAAAAACAAAATTATGGAACAGAAGCAACAATAACAAATGTAGTAGCAAAAACAGGTTATACATATACAGGTTATAAAGTTAATGGAAGTATGACAACATTAACTGGAAGTACTAATTCAAATATAAAAACAAAATTAGGTGCAGGTAATGGAGTAATTGCATTAACAAGTACAGCAAATGCATTAACATTTAATGATCAAACTCTTGCTTCTATAAAATATAGTACAACACCACAAGCTTTAGTATTTAAAGGTGCAACTAATGGTACAGGAGATTATAAATATGAGATAACTGATGGAAATGCAAATGGATACTTTACTATTAATGGAACAACAATAACAACAAATGATAAAGTAGTACCACCAGTAGGGACATATAAATTAACAGTTAAAGCAACTGATAACACAAGTGGTGTTACTAAAAATGCAGATATAACTATAGTAATAGAAAAAGCAAGTTCAACAAATCCAACATTAACAGCATACTCAGGAACATATGATGGAAACTCACATACAATCGGAGTAACAGGTGGAAATGGTGGAACAATACAGTATAGTACAGATAAAAAAACGTGGGGTACAACAAAACCAACAAGAACAGCGCAAGGAACAACAACAGTATATGTAAAAGTAGTTGGAGATGAAAATCATACAGATACAATTGTGATATCATCAACAATAACAATAAATCCTGCAACAATAACATATACAGCAAGTTCTTATGAAGGATTCTATGATGGAAATTCACATACAATAAGCGTAAGTGTAACAAAACCAGCAAGTGGTGCAACAATAACATATTCAACAAGTTCAAATGGAACTTATAGTGCAACAAAACCAAGTTATACAGCAGCAGGAACATATACAATTTACTTTAAAATAGCAGCAGCTAATTACACTACAAAAACAGATAGCAGAACAGTAAAAATAAATCCATCAAATCTAAGTGGAAGTGTAAAAATAACTGGAACAAATACATGGGGACAAAAATTAACAGCAAATGTAACAAATACAAATAGTGCGTCACTTTCATATCAATGGTACTATACAACAAATACAACAGCAACAGGTGGAACAGTAATCGCTGATGCAACAAGTAGTACATATGTAATTGATAAATCCTTAGTTGGTAAATATATTTATGTAGTAGTAACAGCAAGTAAAACAAACTATAATAAAGCAACATGGAGTGATATAACAGATGCAACAAATAGTACTGCATCAGTTGCAAAACAAGCATTAAGTGTAACAGCAAATGCTGCAACAGCAACATATGATGGAAACGCACATAATGCAACAGTAAAAGTAAATAGTGCATCATGGGATGGTAAAACAATAGTATCAGGAACAAGTACAAGTTATGGAAATACAGTAACAAGTGCCGGTGTAACAGGAACAACATATAATTTATTACCATCAAGAACAGCACAAGGAACAACAAGTATAAGTTATAAAATAACAGGTGGAAGTTATTATAATGATTTTAAAGGAACATCAAGTGTAACAATAAATCCTTCAGGTTTATCAGGAAGCGTAAAAATAACTGGAACAAATACATGGGGACAAAAATTAACTGCAAGTGTAACAAATACAAATAGTGCAACTTTAACTTATCAATGGTACTATACAACAAATGCAACAGCGACAGGTGGTACAGCAATTACTAATGCAACAGGTAGTACATATGTAGTTGATAAGTCCTTAGTTGGTAATTATATATATGTAGTAGTAACAGCAAGTAAAACAAACTATGGTAATGCAATATGGAATGATATAACAGATAATGCAACAAATAGTACTGGACCTGTAGGAAAGCAATCTGCAACAATAAGTTTTGCATCATCATCTGTAACAAAAGATTATGGTAATAGTGCATTTACAAATACTTTAACAAATACAGGAGATGGAACAGTAAATTATACATCAAGTAATACAAATGTTGCAACAATAAATAGTACAACAGGAGAAGTAACAATAAAACAAGCAGGAACAGCAACAATAACTGCAACTGTAACAGATGGAACTTATTACAAATATTCTACTAAAATGATAAGTTACACATTAACAGTTAAAAAAATAACAAATCCAGCAAAAGTTTCACCAGTAACTGGAATAGTATATGGTGATTCAAAAGCAATGGTAAGTGCAACAGGTGTTCAAGGAACTATATATTATTCAGTTGGTACAGTTCTTACAGAAGCAAATTATTTATCAGTAGGAAGTCAAGATGTTCCATCATCATATGTTAAAGATTCTGGATATAGAAATGCAGGAACATATAATATATATTATTATGTAACAGGTAATAGTAACTATAATGCAGCTGCAAATGATTCATCTACCCCTGTAGCAGTCATTATAGGAAAGAAACAAGACGTAGTAAGTATAACAGAAAAGAGTGCGACATATACAGGAAGTGCAATAGAAGCAAATACAGCGACAGCAACAAGTGGAACAGGAATAACATATACATACTATAGTAACCAAGATTGTAGTGGAACAGCATTAAGTGGAGCACCAATAAATAAAGGAAATTATAGTGTAAAAGCAATAAGTGCAGGAAATAGTAATTATACATCAGGAAGTAAATGTGTAAAACATACAATAACACAAGGAACACCAACAATAAGTTTGGGAGATACAATAAAGACATATACAGGAAGTGCGATAACATCAGTAGGAGCAATAGGAAAGAACCCAAATGGAAGTAGTGTAAGTTTAAATTATACATATACATACTATAATGGAACAACATGTAGTGGAACAGCAATAAGTGCACCAGTAAACTATAATGCAAATAACTATAGTGTAAAAGCAACAAGTACAGCAACAAGTAACTTAAGAAGTGCAACAAGTAACTGTGCAAAATTAACAATAAATAAAGCAGCCGGAAGTATAAGTTATGGAACAAAGAGTGTAACAAAAACATATGGAGATGCAGCATTTACAAATGTATTAACAAAAACAGGAGATGGAAGTGTAAGTTATGCATCAAGTGATACAAATATTGCGACAGTAGATGGAGCTGGAAAGGTAACAATAAAAGCAGCAACAAGTACAGCAATAACAATAACAGCAACAGTAACAGATGGAAATAACTATACATATTCAACAAAGACAGCAAGTTATACATTAAATATAGGAAAGAAACAAGATGTAGTAAGTATAACAGAAAAGAGTGCGACATATACAGGAAGTGCAATAGGAGCAAATACAGCGACAGCAACAAGTGGAACAAGAATAACATATACATACTATAGTAGCCAAGATTGTAGTGGAACAGCATTAAGCGGAGCACCAATAAATAAAGGAAATTATAGTGTAAAAGCAACAAGTGCAGGAAATAGTAATTATACATCAGGAAGTAAATGTGTAAAACATACAATAACACAAGGAACACCAACAATAAGTTTGGGAGATACAATAAAGACATATACAGGAAGTGCGATAACATCAGTAGGAGCAATAGGAAAGAACCCAAATGGAAGTAGTGTAAGTTTAAATTATACATATACATACTATAATGGAACAACATGTAGTGGAACAGCAATAAGTGCACCAGTAAACTATAATGCAAATAACTATAGTGTAAAAGCAACAAGTACAGCAACAAGTAACTTAAGAAGTGCAACAAGTAACTGTGCAAAATTAACAATAAATAAAGCTACAGGAAGTATAAGTTATGCAACAACAAGTATTACAAAGGCGTATGGAGATGGAAAATTTACAAATCCATTAACAAAAACAGGAGATGGAACAGTAAAATATACATCAGGTGATACGAAAGTTGCAACAGTAGATAGTACAACAGGAGAAGTAACAATAACTGGAGCAGGAACAACAACAATAACTGCAACAGTAACAGATGGAACAAATTATACATATGCGACAAAGACAACAACTTATACATTAAAGGTAAATGCTAAAGTAATAACAATAACATTTAGTTTAAATAAAGCATCGGGTATGACATTAAGTGGAAGCACTAGTGTAGTTACTACAGATCAAAAGGTAACATGTTCAATAACTAGTGGTTCAACATGTGCGATAACATCACCAACAATAAAAGCACCAAGTACAACACCAACAGTAGTAGGATGGAATACAAGTGCAAGTGGAACAACAAGTACATGGAATGAAAATACTTCAAAAGCAGTAAGTAGTAATGCAACATATTATGCAATAACTAAGAAAAATGCAGTAACATTAAAGGCAACAACAAGTGGAAACTGGTCAACATTAAACGGAACAACAACACCAACATGTATATTACCAGAAGTATATAATGGTGCAAAACAAGCAACAAGTTGTGAAGTAACAATGCCAACAGTAACAGCACCAAGTGCAACACCAACATTTGTGGGATGGAATCAAGATTCAAATGGAACAACAAATGATTCAAACTATAATACAAAAACAAATAAATTGACATTAACAAGTAGTAATACAGGAAAAACATGGTATGCTATAACAAGAAGTGACGCAGTAACATTTACAGGAAAAATAAATGCAAATAATGCAACATTATCAAGTACAAATAATGTAAGTTGTACAATAGCTGCATCATATAATGGTATAAATCAAGCAAAAAGTTGTTCTGTAAAAATGCCAACAGTAACAGGTTCAAGTACAACACCTACATTTGTAGGATGGAATACAAGTGCAAATGGAACAACAAATGATTCAAGTTATAGTACAAGTACAGGTAACTTGACACTAACAAGTAGTAACACAGGAAAAACATGGTATGCAATAACTAAGAAAAATGCAGTAACATTAAGGGCAACAGCAAGTGGAAATAATGCATCATTAAGTGGAAGTACAACACCAACTTGTACGTTACCAGAAGTATATAATGGTGGAACACAAGCATCAAGTTGTGTGGTAACAATGCCAACAGTAACGGCACCAAGTGCAACACCAACATTTGTGGGATGGAATCAAGATTCAAATGGAACAACAAATGATTCAAACTATAATACAAAAACAAATAAATTGACATTAACAAGTAGTAATACAGGAAAAACATGGTATGCTATAACAAGAAGTGACGCAGTAACATTTACAGGAAAAATAAATGCAAATAATGCAACATTATCAAGTACAAATAATGTAAGTTGTACAATAGCTGCATCATATAATGGTATAAATCAAGCAAAAAGTTGTTCTGTAAAAATGCCAACAGTAACAGGTTCAAGTACAACACCTACATTTGTAGGATGGAATACAAGTGCAAATGGAACAACAAATGATTCAAGTTATAGTACAAGTACAGGTAACTTGACACTAACAAGTAGTAACACAGGAAAAACATGGTATGCAATAACTAAGAAAAATGCAGTAACATTAAGGGCAACAGCAAGTGGAAATAATGCATCATTAAGTGGAAGTACAACACCAACTTGTACGTTACCAGAAGTATATAATGGTGGAACACAAGCATCAAGTTGTGTGGTAACAATGCCAACAGTAACAGCGCCAAGTGCAACACCAACATTCATTGGATGGAATCGAGATTCAAATGGAACAACAAATGATTCAAGCTATAATACAACAACAAATAAATTGACATTAACAAATAGTAATACAGGAAAAACATGGTATGCTATAACAAGAAGTAATGCAGTAACATTAACAGGAAAAGTAAATGCAAATAATGCATCATTATCAAGTACAAGTGATGTAAGTTGTACAATAGCATCATCGTATAATGGTATAAATCAAGCAAAAAGTTGTTCTGCAAAAATGCCAACAGTAACTGCACCAGCTTCAACACCAACATTTATAGGATGGAATCAAAGTGCAAATGGAACAACAAATGATTCAAGTTATAATACAAGTACAGGAAATTTAACACTAACAAGTAGTAACACTGGAAAAACATGGTATGCAATAACTAAAAAAAATGCAACAACATTGAAAGCGATAGCAAATGGAAACTGGTCAACATTAAGTGGAAGTACAAATACTCCAACATGTACATTACCAGAGGTATATAATGGAGATACAAAAGCATCAAGTTGTGAGGTAACAATGCCAACAGTAACACCACATAGTAATACACCGACATTTGTAGGATGGAATTTAAGTGCAAGTGGAACAACGAATGATTCAAACTATAACATGACAACAAATAAGTTAACATTAACAAATAGTAATAGTGGAAAGAATTGGTATGCTATAACAAGAAAAGATGCAGTAACATTAACTGTAAAGGTAGATGCAAATAGTGGAACTTTATCAAGTACAAGTGATGTAGGTTGTACAATAGGAGAAACATATAATGCAATGGGACAAGCAACAAGCTGTTATGCAAAAATGCCAACTGGAACAAAGACAGGATATTCACATATAGGATGGAATACAGACTCAACCGCAACAACGAGTGATTCAAATTATGGTACAAGTAGTGGTAATTTAAAAATAACAAAAGATAATACAGGAACAATATGGTATGCAATATATAAGGCAAAATCATATAAAGTAACATTTAATCCAAACGGTGGTAAAGTATCACCTACTTATAAATTAGTTACTTTTGATTCAAATTATGGTAAAGATAGCACATTACCAACACCAACAAGAGCTGATTCAACAGATTCTGCATCGGGTAAAACTATTTCTTATGCTTTTGAAGGTTGGTATACTGCTGCTAATGGTGGTACTAAAGTTACAGATGAAACTTTAGTCAATACAGCATCTAATCATTCTATATACGCCCACTGGATCAGTAAACCTATCATCACTGGTGGTTCTGCTGATTGGTTTAAAGGTCGTGTTGCAATAGGAATTTCTACTATTAAAGACTCTGTAAGTGATACTTCTGACGTAACTTATGAGTATTATATATCTACAAGTAATGAATCACAAATTGGTGGTGAATGGAAAAATAATGGTAGTGCTAATATGATTAGTCTAACATTTAGTGAGTCAGGAGTTCGTTATATATTTTTTAGAGCCATTAGTTCAGCAGGAGTTTATAGTGATATTTCTAATTATCAAACTTTAAAAATTGATGCTGATAATCCAAATCTTTCTGTAACAGGAAATCCAACATCTTGGGTTACAACAGACATTATTTTAAAAGTGTCTGCAAGTGATTCTACTTCTGGTTTAAAAAGTGTTACAGTAAATGGTAAAGCTTTATCATTAAATAATGGTGTAACAAGTTATACTGTATCGGCAAATGGTACTTACACATTTGTTGCTACTGACGTTGCTGGTAATACAACAACTCAAAATGTTGTTGTCAGCAAAATTGATAAAGTAACTCCAACAGCCCCTGTTATAACAGGTGGTTCGACAACTTATTCAGACACAAATGATGCAAATGGAGTAAAGGTTTATGTTAAAACTGCAGGTACAACAGGACCTAGCGGCGTTCAAAAGTATGAGATAGAAGCACATAACTTTTTAACAGATGTAACACCTGCATTTCATAAGGTAATAAGTGGATTTACTATATCAGATAAAACATATACAACAACAAATAGTGATCCATATATAAGATTTGATGATTTTGGTCCAGATGGTGTATATTTCAACAATGTTATAATAGCGTTTACACAACCTACAACTAAAGATATAAGTTTAAGAGTATATGCATGGTCAAAAGGAAGTAGTCCATCTGCTGGTCAAAAAATTTCAGTGACTGTACCTAAAGGTACAAATGGATGGTATTATGTTCCTAATTTTACAGCTGGAACATATGATGGATTACAATTCAACTTTGGAGGAACAGCAGGAGACACATATACAATTAATTCATTTAGATATGTAAATAGTACATCTAGTTCTAAAGCAAGTGATAATTATGCTTATACTGAAAGTAGAAGAGGACAAACTGGTATATATTATAGAACAGTAGCAAATAATGGATTGAAGTCTAGTTGGACAACATTAGATGCAAATAGCTGGTCATATATTAGTAAAGTAGTTGTAAGAGGTGTTAATAACAAATTTAAATATACTACTGTTCAAAAAGCCGTTGATTTACTTAAAGGTCAAGGTGGTGAATATTTAGCCTTGATTAAAGATACATATGAAGCGGTAACAATTCCTTCAGGAACGAATTATCCTATTGAACTTAGCAATCATTCAATTATAGGTGGTATAACAAACAATGGTACATTATCATTTGGAAATGGATATATAAATAGTTATTATTCATCAGGTCGTTCAAATGTTGCTATTGTCAATAATGGTACATTATATATTAATGGTAATGTAACACTTTATGGTGGATTAAAAGATACTTCGGGTGGTACAGCAATTTGGTCTAAAGGTGGTACAACTAATATTACTGGAAACAATAGTATATATGGTATGACGGGTTCGGCAATTAAAGTAGAAGGTGGTACCATAACAGTAGGTACTGGTACAACAGTATCATCAAATGTATCTAATTCTGTAGTTGCAAATGCTGGTACATTTAACCTTAATGGTGGAACTGTCAATGGACCTTCTGGAAATGCAATTTCAAGTAATACAAATGGAACTATTAATATTTTATCAGGTACTGTTAATTCTACAAATAATTCAGGAATTTATTCAGCAGGTACATTAAATATCTCAGGTGGTAAAATATCAACAAATAAGGCAGGCAAAAATGGTGTTTTTATTGAATCTGGAACTGCTAAAATAACTGATGGAGAAATATTTAATGTTGTTGACGACAATAACTGTAGTGGAGCCCTTACTCTTGCTTCAACAAGTACTAAAGGGTTAACGATGACTGGTGGATATATACATGGTTGTGTAGGTATTAATTATCAATCAGGGACAACAGGATTGATAGATATTCAATATAATAGTAATGCCACAAATAAAACCCAAATAGTAGGTAATCATACAGGTATAAAAATTAATACTACATCAAATGCTACTGAAAATATATTAAGGATAGGTTATAATTCATCTGACAGCATATATCCTTTCGTTAGAACAACAACTGATGGATATTTTGCAGTAGATTTAGGTAGTTCAACAAGAAAGTTAAATATGTATAGTGGTAGATTAAGATCAATTTCTACAAAGAATGTATTTAATGGAGTGGCAAGTAGAACAAAAAGTAATGGAAAAACATGGACTGTAGCCTCAGGTGGCACATATTATGATGCTTGGTTTAAATAATGTTCTATTAATTAAAACATTCACAACAACAAAAGCCGCAAATGGAAAGTATTATACTATTTGGAAATAATAAAGAAACAAGGTTTTAAACCTTGTTTTTTTGTAAATAAAAACCACTTCGTTTGAAGTGGTTAAATTATTTCTTTTGTTAACATTTTACTAAGTTCTTTTTCATTACATTCTTTATTTTCTGTATTTAATTTACCAATGATAAATATATCATCTATATTACATAAATTATTGTCACTTAAATCAAAGAAATCTTTATCATTTAATTTTAAGAAAACACTAAAATATTTATCATTATAAATTCTTCCTATTTTACCCTTTAATTTCTTTTCATTTTTTTCCATAAAACCAAAGTATAAGTTTTTATTATATGTTTTCATAAATACCTCGCATATAAATAATACCACAAAAAAAATAAAAGTAAAGTCTAAATTTGTTACAAAAGAAAAAAAGTCATATGACTTTTTAATCAACTAATGGATTTCCATTAGCATCAGTATTAATGCTTCCTGTAAGAATCAAAATTCCTTCTATAAGACCCCAAATAGCACCAAATCCACAAGTGAATAATGTTACAAATATTTGAGCAATACCTTTACCAGTATATCCTAAATAGAAGCTATGTACTCCCCATCCACCTAGGAATATTCCAAGTAATCCAGCAGCCATTTTAGATTTTCCTTCAGGTTTAACAGCTGTAACAGTAGTATTTACTTGTTCAGAATTATTTGTTGTTTCTGAAGCATTACCACAATTACTGCAGAAGTTTTCACCTTCTTTAAGTTCTGTACCACATTTTGGACAAAATTTAGCCATTTTTAACACCTCCATTACTACAATAATATCATAAATACAATTATAAATAAATAGTTTATCTTATTTTTGTTGGTATAAGATAATTAAATATAGGAATATTTCTTAAAATCATATAAATAGAAATAATTAATGCTAAAATTATTAATGATTTTAAAGTTGGTTTTTTAAATTTTCCAATTTTTATATATAAATATATTTGGTAAATGATATATGGTATAAATAATATTAATAAAATAAAAAATAATGGATTGTATCTAAATGCCTGATAAAAATCAAGTTTTATAATTGATTTTATCATTCTTGTAAAACCACATCCTGCACAATATATATGAAAAAATTTCCTATATATACACTCAAAGTTTATTATTTCTAAAAAAGATAAACTTAAGGATAAAAATATTATTATAAATACAATATAAATTATTCTTTTTTTCATATTTTAATATAATGCAGTAGCATATCCTAGTACATTAGTAATTATGTATAAAACTCCTGGAACAAATATTAATATTGTACTAATAACAATACCTGAAATAGCAAGACCTTTACCATTAGTACCATTTTTATTACAATTAACAAGTCCAACAATAGAAAAAATTAATGCGATTACAGATGTAAATCCACAGCAAAAAAACGATACAAGTGATAGAACGAATCCGGCAGTAGCGAATCCATCAGTTTTATTAGTATTATTAACAATATTTATAACTTCAGTATTATTTTTATTTATTGCATTTCCACAGTATCCACAAACATTATCATTTTTATCAATTTCTTTACCACAATATGTACAAAATTTAGCCATATTAGCACCTCCACTACAAGTATAATATCATAAACAAAAAGATAAATAAATCTTTTTGCAATATTATTTACTTTTCCTTATATTTATAGTAAAATAAATGTATTGATAATAGAGGTGCTAAGTATGAATATAAAAGAAATTTTAAAAAATAAAAAGGTGTTAATTTCATTAGCAGTAACAGTATTAATTATTGTATTTGTAATATTCATTTTTAACAATAGAAATGATGGGATGGCACAAGGAGGAGTAGTAAAGACATATTATAAAGTTTTTACAAAAGAAAAAAAATGGTCAAAATGGTCAAAAAATGGAATGACAAGTGGAAACGATTACAGTATACGCAATATTAAAATTAAATGTAAAAAAGATTCTTTTTCTGTTATGTATTATACTGATGGAGATTGGTCGTTAAAATCCAATAATAAAACTATAAATGGAATAAAAATAGTCAATACAGGTTATTTTTTAGAAAAATATGATGTTTGTTATAGAACTTATAATAAAAAAGACAAATGGTTGGGTTGGACTTGTAATGGACAAATTTCAGGAAATATTTCAGAAAATATTGAAAAAATTGAAATTAAAACAATTCCTAAGGATGTTGTTAAGAAAGATTATTTAAAAGATTATGTTAGTAATGATAATGAAAGTATGATAGGATTTTAGGGTGATATTATGAAAAAGAGAAAAATTATTTTTGGGATATTTATTTTATTCGTTTTTGCTTTTTTAACATATTTAGTTTATGATAGTATTAAATTTGATAAGACGAATTCTAAAACAACCAAAGAAAAAACTGTGCGTATTACATTTGTAGAAATAGATAAAGATAAAGTTACAGATGAAAATTTTAAAGATTCTAGTTATTTAAATCATTTTTTTAGTGGATTTTCTGTAGATGAAGACTTAAAAAAAGAGGGAGAATATTATGTTGCCACTATAGGTGATATAAATGATATAGCATTTAAAAGAATTAAAAAAATTACAACTGGTTTAAATGATACAAAAGCAAATTTAGTTGATGATGTAAAATATGATGAAAAAACAAGAAAAATTTTTATACCTACTAAATATTATGATGATTCTAAATATTCTGCGTATGACGGTGAAACTATCAGATTAGAATTAGTAAATGCAATTACAGAAGAAGAACTTAATAAAATATCATATGATGTTAATATAACAAAGTTTACAACAAAATCTAAAACAAATACAAGTAAATTTTATTTTGAAGAACCTAAAATATCTGTTTTCAAATTTAAAAAAGGAAAATATATATCAAAAAAAGATATGAAAATTTACATTAATGGTTCTAAAACACCATTAAATGAAAAAAAATATAAATGGGATAATGAAACTGGAGTTATTTCTTTTGATTCATATACATTCTATCTAAGTAAAGTTGATATTAAAATTAAAAAGACAGCTTTATTAAAAAATTTCTTTCTCTCTATTTTTAATTTTAGTAATGCTATGGCTGAAGATGCAACAACAGATGCTATTACGATTGAAGTGAATGGAACAGATGGGTATGAACTTTCAGATCTTGATGATGCGAAAGTTTCAGAATCATATGAATATTATTATGATACTGAAGATGGGTATTATAATAATGGAGTGTGGAATGATGGAGATATGCCCGAAGATGTTGTTGATTCATCAATACGAGCTGATGTAAAATCTCTTAATGATTCTGAAATTACAGCAAAATATTGGCTATTTTATATTAAGGTTGGGAAACTTAATTTTAGTAAAGAATTTAAGCATTGTGATAAAGATGGAAAAAATTGTAAAACTGGTACAGTTACTGCAACTGTAAAAGTTAATCAATGGCTTAGATCTGCCTGTGTAGATCATCAAAATTCAAACACTAATCCAAGTTTGTTACCTACAACATTTACACTTAAAGTGGAAGATGGTCAAATCCTTGTAAAATATAATTCAACTGAACCTGTTGCAACACAGTTTGCAGCAGGAGGATTTAAAGCAAAAAAAATAGCATATAAATTGCAAATTCAGAAAAAAATATATGATGAAACTTCAAATACATTTAAAAATTGGGAGAAGCCAAATGTTGTTTTTAGAATATATTCTGGATTTAAAGGCGCTAATGATAATTCAGATTGTAATGGTGATGTAATAGATGAAAAACCCACTAATGGTAAAGGTCGTGTAACTTTTTCAGGACTTTCTAGATCTGGTGCATATTGTGTAAAGGAAATATTTAATGAAACTACACGTAAAAGTACTGTAAGTCGGGAGGATTATGCAAGGAATGCAAATTGTGATGGAGATTCGGAGAAAGATGGACATACAGATAAAGTGCTAACAGCATATACTACAGACCTTACTAATGGTACTGAATATGGTAATTCATATTGTAACATTAAAAGAAAATATTGCCTTGCCGTAAAAAAAATAGATGCTGACACTGGTTGTGCAGTAAATGGTATTAAATTTCGAATGAATTCAACTGAAAAAACTACATCAGGCAATGGATTAGTGATTTATAACAATTTGGGATGGTACTCTAACAAATCTAGTGGAACAGGAATCATTGGAGGACAAAATCCTGAATACCATTATGTTTATGAAATATCTGAACATGGAACGAAAGGGACACTTACAGGAGGAGCTAATTGTAGTGGAACATTTAAATACTGGAATGATTCGGATAGTGGTAATCCTATTTCATTTGCTGATTCTGAATTAATTGAAATGAAAAGAACTGTTGATAAAGATACTAAACAAATTTCATATAAAGATTGTATAGAATCGGATTTTACTGGAGAAGGAAAAATAAAAGAACAAAAGGATCGCAAACAGTATTATTGTGCTGTTGTTAGAAAAATTGATTCAAGTACAAAAACACCTCTTTCTGGAGCAAGATTTATGACATCTGATGGTAAATTATCTTCAATAAATAGTGACGGAAAAGATGATGTGACAAAGAAAGATGGCTTAGCATATTTCTTTTTAGGTACTGATAATTCCACTAAAACAGTTATTGAAACACAAACACCTGCAGGATACGCCGCTGGTTCACAAATTGAGATAATTCCTGTACTTATGCCACAAGGAACGACTGATCAAGGAAATAAAGGAAAAACTTCTTTTGTTGATAATTGTAAAAGTGTCATCACAGGTGAAAATTTTGTTGAGTACAATAATAGTAAACAGCTTTTAAATTGGTATAAAGAAAATGAAAATGGAAAAGCAGTATCTGGTGCAAGATTTAATGCTAGATATACAGATGAAAATAATTCATATAAATATATAAAAGTAAAAATGTCAGATTCTGGTAATAGAGTAAAAGTTGATTATCCAGAAAATTCACCACAGAAAAAATGTTATGTATTTGATTCTTTTGCAACTGAAACTCAAAAGAATAATCTTCAAAGTACAGAACAGAATCCAGTTGATTTAGTATCAGATGATAATGGTGAAGTATGTATAATTGGAGTACCTAATAATGGTAAAAAAGTTGGGGACAATACTCAAGCTCAAGGAGCTTATACAATTGTAGAAACAAAACCTGCTAAATATCATACATTTAGTAATAAAAAAACAATACAATTAAATTTAACTACATCTATTCAAGCAAAAACAAGTAACAATACATTTACAAACTATGAAACAGAATTTGAATTTACAAAAGATGTATCTTCTGGAGATAGTAATACTGAAATAATTATTAATGGTGTTAAAAAGACATTGAAAGAGTTAACTACTGAAGAATTACAAAAAATAGAATTTAATATATATAATTCAAACGGAGATATATTACATTTTGTTAAAAATAGTGATGGAACTTATGACTTTGCTGGTAATGATAAAGATGCACCTAGTAATTTAACTGGTGCTAGTAGCGCTTTATATCTTAATAAAAATAGAAAATTAAAAGTATTACATTTACCAGAAGGAACATATTCAATAAAAGAAAGTCAAGGAAGTACATGCACTAATAGTACTGATTCTAGTAAATGTGTTGGATATTACTATCCAAATTATAGTTCAAATAGTAGTCATCAATTTACAATAACTGATTGTTCAAGTTCAAAAGCTACATCATGTACTACATATGGAGTAGTGACTCAAAAATTGACTAATACACCTACTGAAATAACATTTACTAAAAAAGACTTTTATAGTTATTATGATGCTGCAGATAAAAATAAGAGTGAAGAAAATGTTAAATTTGAAAATGATAAAGAGAGAAATGATTTTGATAAAATCGTATTTAAAATAAAAGATTCAAGTGGTAGATATTTAACTCTTAAAAAAGTAGCAAACCACGGAAATTGTTCAACAGATGACAGTTATAGTGAATATAGATATGTAAGCTCTGATCAAACAGATAAAAATGGAACAGAATTACATACATGTGGTGGACATATTAAAATAACTAATTTATGTAGAGGTAATGGATATACAGTAGAGGAAGTAAGTGTTCCAGATGGTTCAGTTTATGTTAAAGAAAATACAACATCAACTCCAACAAGTGCTAAATATCAAATACCTTGTACAGAAGGGGATACAACACATAAAACTACAACAAATATAATAAATGATAAACCAACAAGAGTAAGATTTGAAAAAAGAGATTCAAAATATAATTATTTAATAGATGATGAAACAACAACATTTGAAGTATACAAATGTAAGAAAGGAACAGAATGTCATCCGGCTGATTATAAAACAGTTGCAGAAAGAGAAAAGAATGGAATGACATTAGTTAAATTTAGTCCAAGAGCTGTAATAACAAAAGATGAAGAAGATCCAACTGATGCAGCAGGATTAGCTGGTGTAGAAGTATATAAAAAGATAAGTGATAGTGATGTTTCTAAAGGACAAAAATATGTAACTAGTTTACATCCATATAAAGGATTACTTATATTAAGATATTTAGAATCAAATTATTCAAATTCAAGTTATGTATTACTTGAAACAGTTGCTCCATATAATTATTCAGTACCATCAGGTAGAAATGCAGAAACAAGATTTACAGTAACAAATACAACTGTAAAAGTTGATGAAATAGATGTACCAAATAAGCCAACATCATTAATAATTAGAAAATATTCTGATGATGGAAAACTACTTCCAGGAGCAGAATTTAAAGTATATGAAGGAACTAGTTGTAATTCTAATTTATCAGCAATGAATCAACCTAAAAAATTATTAAAATTAAAAACAATTAGAGATGGTGTATATGAAAATAGACCAGAACAAGATACAGATACAGTACTAACATGTACTGATAAAGATGGTGCTAAATGTAGTGATATTGCAGTAAATAATATGACTAGTTTAACTTATAAAAACTATCAAAATACATGGGCTGATTTTAATGAATCACTTACAAATGATAATAAAAAAGTCCAAATAAAAGAAGGGGAAGCTTTAATTCAATACTTAGAATATGATCATTGTTATATAATTGAAGAAACAAAAGCTCCTAAAGGATATTCACTTCCAAAGAACGATGAAGATAGATTTACAATGGTAACAATACCAAAAAATACAGAATATGTATCTGATACATACAAAACACTTATTAATAAACCAACACCATTTACATTCTATAAATATGATGAATATAATAACTTATTAGATGGTGCAGAGTTTAAATTACAAAAACTTGATTCAAATAAAAAATATCACGATATAACAGTAACAAAAGAAGAAACAGAAACTGGTGTATTCTATAAAGTTGATAAGAGTACAGATAATAAAGTTATAACAACAAAAGATGGTAAAGCAACAGTATACTATTTAGAAGAAGGACAATATAGAATAGTAGAAACAAAAGCAGCACCAGGAAAAGAACTTGGAAAAAATCCAAATGTAGCAACATTCTTTGTAGATAGTGCAGGTAATGTTTATGGTAATTCTATAATAGTAAATAAAGCAAAAACAGAAACATTATCATTTACATCAAGTGCGAGTGCAGAATTCTTAATATGGAATAGAACAGGACAAACAGTAATAAGATATGGTTTAATAATTTCATCAATAGTAGCTGTAATAGTAGCACTTATGATAGCGCTTAGAATAAAGAAGAAATCAGAGTAAGGTGGGATAGTTAAATGGAAAAGAATAAAAAGAAAAAAAAGACCATTGAACAAGAACTAAAAAGAGATAAAATTATGCTTGTTATAACATCATTAGTAATAGTTATATTATTGTCTCTTTTGGTTGCATCTAGAAATTATAGAGATTTTAGTGCTATTAATATAAAAACAAATAATAAAACTATATTCTCTATCTCTGATTTAACTATAAATAATTTAAAATATGGTGATAATGAAGAAAAAGTGTTAAAAGAATTAGGAACTCCAATAAAAGAAAGTAATGAAACTAAAGATAAATATTCATATAAAGAATTAGAGTATAATAATTTAAAAATAACATTAAGAGAGAATTACGATGATTATATTCTTACTGGTGTTGAGATAAAAAGTGATAAATATGTAATAAATAGAAATATAAAAATTGGTAATAGTATTGTTAAAACAATGAAAAAGTTTAAAGTAGAAAATAAAAGCGGACAATATTTATATGGTAATTATTCTATTGGTTCTTTAAGCGATGAAGAAATAACAGATACAATTTATTTTGGTGTTAGAAATAATAAAAAAGTTGTATATGTTAATAAAGATGCAACCGTAAATGATATGTATTCTAATATATCAAAATTAACATTAGATTATAAAAAAGGAAAAATAACAAAAATTACTTGGAGTTATGATTTTGAATAAAAAATATGATGAAAAAAATCATATTTTTTTATTTACAAAATAAATAGATTTTTACTTTATATAACTTGAAAAAAATATATCAAATTGATATAATTGTTATAGAAAATAGGTGAGTGTATGAAAGATATTTTGAAAAATAAAAAAAATAAATATATTTTTATTTTAGTAGTAGTTTTTTTAGTTATTAGTTTTATTATATATGGAAGATTTGCAAGTGCAGACACTGCGGCTAATAAAGTTGCAATAAGAAGTGTAAAAATGACTAAAATTACAACAGGGACATCTACATTTGATTCAAGTGATGGATTAAATTATTCAGATACTAATTCTTATTCAGTTATAGAAGGTTATACTGCTGGTAATGATAATAACGCTGATAATAGAATTGTTAGATCTTTTGATGAACTTTCTTATAATTTTAAATATTCAATAATGGGTAAAGATGGAGTAACAGATTATGAAGATAGAACAGTCTCAATTAAAGTTACAATACCAGATTCAGTTGCAAAATATGTTTCTTTTGATAAAAACGCTGAAGCTAATGAAACATCTCATACATATACTTTTACGGGAGTTGATACTTATGGTGAATTTAATTCAACAATTACATTATATGTTTTAGGTGCTCCTAATGGTACAAAAATTAGTCCTAAATTTGAAGTACAAGAAAGTACTAATACTGATTCGAATTATTTAATTAGTTTAGGAAATATATCAGATAGTGCAACAAACTATGAATATGATAGTGATAAAACAAATAAATATAGTACTGTAAGTAATACACCAGGATTTAGAAACTATATGCCAACAGTAGTTTCATCTAAGGAAGCAGATTATAATGTTAATTTAGTTGGACAAACAAATGAAGGACAAAAATCAATATATAAAGATAATACAGGTAGATATTTAACTTATGTTTTTGGAATAGAAATTGTAGGAGATAATATAAAAGGTCTTAAAGGTGTTACTATGCCAGATGGATCAGATATATCATTTAATGTTTCTGCTTCACAAAATGGTTCTAATAAATCAGTATTTATGGAAGACAGTTGGTTAAGACTTTATGGTCCAAATTCAGTATCAGGTATAGAATCAGTTACAAGTGCAAATCCATATAGTACTAACTCTAGTGGAAGTAAACTTATTAATACACCAGGTCAAATAAAATTAACAAAAGTATCAGATTCAAATTATTCCGTATTAGCATCTGATTATAAAATAACATATGCAAAGGCAACACTTAATGCTGATGGAACAGCAATTTCAAATAAATCACATTATATCGCAACATATGCTGCAACAGTATTCTCACCAAGAACTTCAGAAGATGGTAAAAATGATATCAATACAACACTAAATATAAAAAATTTAAAAATAAGAGATACTAATGGTTCAGAAATAACACTTGCAAATTTTGAAGCAAGTGCTGTAAATAAATATTATGAAATAATTGACTATTCATTACAAGGTGAATATTATGATCAAGCAAATAATAAAATTTCAACAGATGGTAACGGTAAAGGTGCTGTATCTAAAGGAGAGACAGTAGTTTATAAAACAACATTTAATTATAAGAAAACAATGTCAGATCAAGGATTGAAAGAAGTAATAAAAGTAGATCCAAATGCATATAGAGTTATTCAAAATGGAGATAAAGATATTAAAATTACAGTAGAAGGTGCTGGAGATAAGAAATTATCACAAGATGATTTTGAAGTATCTTATATATCTGGAGATTTTAATAATTCGAATTATACTGCAGTAACAGATGCAAAAGTAAGTGCTGAAGATTTAAGTACTGTTCAAACTGCATGTAATACTGTAAAACAAAATATAAATACTTATTCAAATGACCAAATAATGAATTTATATGGTGGACCATGTATCAAAGCAAATGATAATTTTGAACAAATATTTGAAAAAATATCAGATGCAAAAGATAAAGATAATAAAGAAATTCCTATTACTAAAATAGTTGTTCAAACAAAGAAAGGTATAATATTACCTGATTCGGCTAAAGTAATAGTTGAAATTAATTTAAGAGTTAGAAATGTTAGTGATTTAACACAAACATATCAAACAGTAGTAATGGCAAAATCATCAGATTATGATAGTAATGTAACATATTATTCACCAAGAATAACTAATGATTCAAATAGTATTACAAATCCTAATAACTATAATAAAACAATATATAAAGGTAGTAATATATCATCAATTGATTCAGATAGCCCATGGGGTGATTCATTAAAAATAGTTAACTTTACATCAAGAGAAGATGTAACAGTTACAAATAAAGAAAAAGATGGAAGCGTAAAAATTAACTATAATGTAAGTAATGGTGAAACAATTAATTATAATGTTAAAACAACAATAACAGATTTAAATGAAAATGTTGGTGCGGATGATGTTTGGTATATAAATAGTTTAAAAATATATGTAACTATTCCAAATGGTCTTACATATGTACCAGATAAAAAGTTAGGTGAACCAACTATTGCAAGTGATAATAATAATACTTATTTAACATATGTACTTCCATATACAAAACCAAATATGGAAATACCTGAAATTAATTTTAAAGCAACATTATCTCCTACATTAGTAGGAACTGGTATTCCATTAACAGTTACTAGTACTGTTGAAGCAATTAATATAAATGGTGAAAAAGATACAAGTTATTTTAATTACTTAACAGGAAGCTTCACAATATATGCAAATGGTGAAAATAAAGTAATATTAACACAAAAGCATGATGATAATGGTTCTAAAGTAGAAAAAAATAGTGAATTTGGTTATGTATTAAATATGTATAACAATACAACAAGTGATATTAATAATTATGCTATTTTAGACAAATTACCAAGTAATGGAGATAAAAATGGTTCTAAATTTAATGGAACATATAAAGTAAAATTAGAAATGCCAAGTTCTCTTGGAACTGCAAAAATATATTGTTCTACTCAAACATCAAATTTAATTGAAGAAGAAGTAAATAATAAAAATAATGAATTTGAAGAATGTAATATTGCAAATGAATTTATGGATGTAACTGCAATTAAAATTACTGATATTAACTTAAAACAAGGTTCATATTCAGATGATATAAAAGTTATAATAAAACCTGAAAATAATAGTTATTCAGATAAATATATCAATTCATTTGTAGGATATAACTCATCACTTGGAAATGTATCTTCAAACAAACTTGAAACAAGTGTAATAAGTAGATCTATATCAGGTAGAGTATTTATGGATAATAATGAAAATGGTATAGAAGATAGTTCAGATACTTATTATAAAGATATGAGTATTACTTTATATAAAGTAGATCAAGATGAAAATTTATCAAAAGTTGATACTACTTTAACAGATGAAAATGGTAAATATGTATTCAAAGATCTTGAAAAAGGTAATTATAAAATAAGAGCAGATTATGATAGTTCAGCATATGATTTAACATTAAGATATGCAACAGAAGATAAAACAAAGGATTCAGATGGTTATAAAGTTGGCGATAATATTATTGAAATCGGAATTGATAGAAATAATATGGGATATCCAGGAATAAGATTAGATCAAAAAACTGAAGAAGTATCAGATTTAAATATAGGTTTAATTCCAATAAAATCTTTTGGATTTGAAATTAAAAAATATATAACAAAAGTAGATTTAAATAATAACGGAGTATTTAATTCTTATACATATGATAATCAAACAAAAGTTATGTTAAGTGTAAGAAATAGTTTATATGCATCCGCAAGAGTATATTATGGAATTGAAATAACAAATAATTCAACTTCTGCTGGTTATGTAAAATTAATTAGTGAAGATATACCACAGAATACTGTATTTAACGCAGATGATTCAATTAATAAAGATTGGTTCTATTCAGATGGTACACTAAAAAGTGTAGCACTTGAAAATGATTTAATTTCACCAGGTGAAAAGAGATATTTAACTATAGTATTAGATGTACCAGCAAGTGAATATGGTAGATCATATATAAATACTGTATCCTTATTAGAAGTAGAAAAATATGAACCAAATAAAGAAGTAGAAGATACAAATGCTGATTCTAATTCATATAAAGTTGGGGAAGCAGTTAGATATGCAGGTATTGATTTCCATGTTATAAATACTGAAAATAAAGATGGAGAACAAATATTAACTTTACTTGCAGATTCAGGAACTATAAGTACTAAAATGGGTCATACAAATTCAGCAAATGATATATATAAGTGGAGTAATTCAAAAATAAATAAATATATCAATGGTGATTTTGTAAATCAAAATAGTTTGAATTTACCAATATTAGTAGATAATAGTGTTTGTGATGATGCATCAGGATTACAAGCAGCATCATATGGTGGAACAATTGCTAGTGAAGGTAAATGTATGTCTAATAAGTATGGTTCATATAAAGTAAGATTATTAACAGAAACTGAATATAACAAATTAAAAGCTAATAATAGTTCTGATTTATCTTGGTTATATGGTTCAAATGATTTCTGGCTAATGAATTCTGTATTTATGACACAAGAAAAAGATGTATATGGTAATATAATTGATACAACAAATGTAAAAAATCTAGCTAAATATGTAAGTAAATCATCTACATCAATTCAAAATGGATATAATAGTTCTAAAAATAAATGGGTTACTGCAAATACTGCAAAAGAAGTAAGACCTGTAATAACAATTTCAAATAAAAATATTATTCCAGAATAATATAAAAATGCACAAAAAAAGTGCATTTTTTTTAATAAAAAAGGATAATAACTACTGA
>ERZ773208.974-NODE-974-length-24621-cov-7.105593_pt1 | contig 24621 bp, 16 predicted proteins | sample MGYA00581006_ERZ773208 | MGnify/ENA primary metagenome ERZ773208 (study PRJEB29015, sample SAMEA2737793) | human gut metagenome | biome: human gut; feature: human-associated habitat; material: faeces | place: China | collected 2012 ... | reverse complement strand
GTAGGGGGCGGCGTCCTCGACGCCCCGCGGAGGGGTCAAGACCCCTCCCTACAAAGCAAACCATTAAAGGGGTTGCAATGGCAAACCTCCGGGCCGGGCATGCCCGGCCCCTACAGGTCACCGTTTGCTCAGCGGCATTTCCTCCGTCCAGACATCTCCATTCGTGTCTGTCACACGCACAACGTACTTCGGCAGCGTCTCGCCGTCGTACTCCCAGCCGTTTACCACGTCCTCGCTGTAGAATGTGCCGTTCCAGACGCTCTCGGTGCGGGAGGAATTGCCATAGCTGGACTCGCTCTCGCAATCCAGTACGGCGGTGGCTGTCGGCTCCCCGGCGTCGCCGTTCAGGCGCAGGTCGATTTCCACCTGCGCAGGCTGCATCCACGGCGGGGCGTCCACCTGCACCTCCACAGGGTAGCAGGTCAGGGTCAGGCGGTACTGCTTATTGCCGACCCGCCGCACGGAATACCCAAAGTCCAGGCTGCTGCTCACCGCGCCCCAGATAATCTGCGGCTCGGTCATCTCGTCGTTGAAATCCACGGTCCCCAGCGTCTCGTTGGTGGTCACGCCGTCAGCCGTCCACTGCACGCTCAATTCATAGGTGCTGCCCACCGTAAAAACGATACCGTCCGCCGCAAAGCTGCCGTCGGGCGCGGCGGTCATTTCGTACAGCTGCGTATCGTCCCCGCAGCGCACAGCCAGCCGGGCCGTCACACCGTCGCGGGTCGTGCGGGGCGTGACCTGCACCTGCACGGGCATCCAGCTTTTATCGGCGTCCCGGTGCAGCTTGTCCACGGGCAGCCAGCGCCAGTCCAGAATCGTGGCCTCACCCATCCGGACGGCGTCCTGCAATTCCGAAATCTGCGCCGACAGCTCCGCCTGCTGGGCGGCGTAGCTGGACTGGATGGCCGCATAGTTCTGGTTCAGCGCGCTGATCTGCCGCTCATATTGCAGCGCCACGCCCGCCAGCAGCCCGACCAGTATGATGAACGCCGCGCCCCCGGCACAGCCCCACAAGCGGCGGCGGCGCTTTTCCTCGGCATCGCGGGCGGCCAGCAGGTCCCGCAGCGCGTCCAGCGTCACGGCTGGCACGGCGGGGTCGGCGTTCTCCGCGCCCAGCAGTGCGTCCACGCCGATGCCCAGCGCCGCAGCCAGCGCCTGCAGATTGTCCAGCCCGGGCAGGGCGGTATCCTTCTCCCACTTGCCCAGCGCCTGGCGGCTGACGCCGATTTTTTCAGCCAGTGCCTCCTGGCTCAGCCCCTGCGCCCTGCGCGCATTCTGGATATTCTGCCCCAGTGTCATACGCTCGCCCTCTTTCCTCTTTTTTCTGACATGATTCTACCACAGAACGTGGTAAAATACCAGCAAGTTAAGCTGACAAAGCGGTAACGGCAGGTTGCACTGCCGGGAAAGGACGCAAAATCATGTGCGGAATCGCAGGCTTTATCGCGGGGCACGGCGCAGCGAACGCGGCGGCGCTGGCCCCCATGCTGGCGCGCATTGCCCACCGCGGCCCCGACGGGCAGGGCACCTTTGTGGAGGGGCCCGCGGCGCTCGGCCACTGCCGTCTGGCCATCATCGACTTAGAGGGCGGCGCACAGCCGCTGTACAGTGAGGATAAAAACTTAGTCGTCGTTTTCAACGGCGAAATCTACAACTACCGTGCGCTGACCGCCGAGCTGACGGCGCTGGGCCACACCTTTGCCACCCGCACCGACACCGAGGTCCTGCTGCACGGGTGGGAGCAGTGGGGCCGCGAGCTGCTGCCCCGGCTGCGCGGGATGTTCGCGTTTGCGCTGTGGGACCGCCGCGCCGGGGTGCTGTTCTGCGCGCGGGATATGTTCGGCATCAAGCCGCTGTACTACTGCCGCTGCGCCGACGGCACGCTGCTTTTCGCCAGCGAGATCAAGGCGTTTTTAGACCACCCGTCGTTTGCCAAGCGGCTCAACACCGCGCAGCTGCCACTCTACCTGTCCTGCCAGTATTCCCCGGGGCGGGATACGTTTTTTGCAGGCGTGCAGAAGCTGCTGCCCGGGCATTTTCTCGAGTTCTCCGACGGCATCGTCCGCACGACGCGGTGGGTGCAGCCTGCCTTCCTGCCCGGCGACGCGCCGGTCTCCCCTGCCGAGATCGAAGAAGTTCTGCGCGGCAGTGCGGCGGCGCACAAGGTCGCCGACGTCGAGGTCGCGGGGTTTCTGTCGGGCGGCGTGGACTCGGCCTACCTGACCGCGCTGGCCCGCCCCGCGCGCACCTACACGATCAGCTACGCCGAGCCGAAGTACGACGAGTCCTTCCCCGCCCGGGCGCTGGCACGCAGCCTCGGCGTGCGCAACCGGGTGCGGCGCATCAGCCCCGGCGAGTTCTGGGACGCCGTGCCCGCCGTACAGTACCACATGGACGAGCCGCTGGCCGACGCTGCCGCCGTGGCGCTCTACTTTTTGAACCGCGAGGCCGCGAAGGACGTCAAGGTCGTGCTCTCGGGCGAGGGCGCGGACGAGCTGTTCGGCGGGTACAACATCTACCGCGACCCCTTCACGGCGCGGTGGTATGACCGCCTGCCGCCCTGGCTGCGGGCCGGGCTGGGGGCGGCGGCGGCGCTGCTGCCGCCCGCGCGCGGGGTGAACTTTCTCGTGCGGCGCGGCATGAGCCTGGAGGAGCGGTATTTCGGCCCCACAGCCCTGTTCAATGAGCGCGAAAAGCGCCGCCTGCTGGCGGATTACGCCGGGGACGGCGACCCGATGTTTTTGACCGAGGCTATCTGGGACGCCACCGAGGGATTGGACCCCGTGACCCGGATGCAGCAGGTGGATCTAAATTTGTGGCTGGCCGGGGACATCCTGCTCAAGGCCGACAAGATGAGCATGGCGCACAGTTTGGAGCTGCGGGTGCCGTTTCTGGACCGGGAGGTCTGGGCGCTGGCCGCCGCGCTGCCCGCTGCCGCCAAGGCCGACGCACGCACGACGAAAATTGCCCTGCGCCGGGCCGCGGCACGCACGCTGCCCGCCGCCAGCGCCGCGCGCAAAAAGCTCGGCTTTCCTGTGCCGGTGCGGGACTGGCTGCGGCAGGAGCCCTACACCAGCCGGGTGCGGGCCGTGTTCAGCCGCCCGGCAGCGGCGGAGTTCTTTGACCCGCGCGCGCTGCATAGTATGTTGAACCAGCACCTGCACGGCGGCGACTGCTGGCGGCAGATCTGGTGCGTATACAGCTTTTTGAACTGGTATGAGCAATTTTTTGGAGCGTGATGCTGAATGGACCTGCGGCGGCTTACCCAAAACACCGGCTGTCGGCTTCTGCGCGGCGATGCCTTGACCGAAATCACGTCCGTCTGCTGTGACTCCCGCTGTGCCGGGCCGGGGGCGCTGTTCGTCTGTCTGCCCGGGCGGCACGCCGACGGTCACGACTTTGCGGCGCAGGCCGTCGCTGCCGGGGCCGCGGCGGTGCTCTGCACCCATGATGTGCCCGGCCTGCCCGCCGGGTGTGCCGTGCTGCTGGCGGGCGACCCGCGGCGGGCCATGGCGGCGCTGGCCGCGCGGCTCTACGGCGAACCGGCCCGCGCCATGACGATGATCGGCGTGACCGGCACGAAGGGCAAGACGACGACTGCCCACCTGCTGGCAGCCGTTTTGCAGGCCGACGGGCGGCGGGTCGGGCTGGTGGGCACCAACGGCGTCTGCTGGCCCGGGCACCGGCATGATTTGAACCATACAACGCCGGAAAGCTGCGATCTGCAGCTGCTTTTGCGCCGCATGGCCGACGACGGCTGCGACACCTGCGTCATGGAGGTTTCGAGCCTCGGGCTGAAATTTGACCGCGCGGCGGAGATCGAATTTGCGGTGGGGGTGTTCACGAACCTGTCGCCCGACCACATCGGCCCCGACGAACACGCGGATTTTGCGGAGTATCTGTTCTGGAAGCGGGCGCTGTTCCGCCGCTGCCGCGTGGGAGTTTTCAACAATGATGACCCGCATGTGGGGAAAATTATGCAGGGTCTTTCCTGCCGCGCCGTGACCTACGGCATCGGCTGCCCGGCGGATGTACGCGCCGACGCCGATTTTGCGCTGACCCGCGCGGGCGGGCGGCTGGGCGCGGCGTTTACCGTGGACGGCGCGCGGTACGCCGTGGGTATGCCCGGGGCGTTCAGCGTGTACAACGCGCTGGCCGCGCTGACGGCGGCGCGGGTGCTGGGCGCGGGTGAGGACGCGATCCATGCCGGGCTGGCCGGGGCCGTCGTGTGCGGGCGGGTCGAGCCGGTGCCGCTGGACGCGCCGTTCACGGTGGTCATCGACTACGCCCACAACGAGGCCGCCGCCGAGTGCCTGCTGCGCACGCTGCGGGCCTACCGCCCGACGCGGCTTGTCGCGGTGTTCGGCTGCGGCGGCGCGCGCAGCCGCCTGCGCCGGTTCGGCATGGGGTCGGTCTGCGCACGGCTGGCGGATTTCTGCATCATCACCGAGGATAACAGCCGCGGCGAGCCCGTGGAGCACATTTTAGCGGACATCCGCGCCGGGCTGCGCCTTGGCAACCCGGCCACGCCGTTTGCCGAGATACCGGACCGCAGACAGGCGATCTATTACGCCCTCGACCACGCCCAGCCCGGGGATATTATCGCGATCTTAGGCAAGGGCCACGAGACAACGATAGAGCGCGGCGGAATCAAGGAACCGTTTGTGGAACGGGAGATCGTGGAGGAGTATTGGAGGCGGTGAATTTCACTTTGCCTTCTCCCCTTGGGGGAGAAGGCGGCCCCGCAGGGCCGGACGAAGGGAGAGCTTGCCGCAGCAAGCCGTAAACACGCAATAATGGCAAGCTCGCCCCTCATCAGTCAGCGGGCGGGGCCGCTGACAGCTTCCCCCGCGGGGGAAGCCATTCTACCCGGAGGGTTTAACGTCAATGCGCACTTTCGGCATCAGAAGCGCCTGCGGGTTCCGCCTGTAGGGGGCGGCGTCCCCGACGCCCCGCGGGAGGGATGAATCCCTCCCCTACACTCCCCGTTTGCGGGAGCTTGTAGGGCGGCCTGCCCTCTGGCCGCCGCGGAGGGGTCAAGACCCCTCCCTGCAAATCTGCCACGAAAGGGGTTGCAGCGGCAAAGCTGCAGGTCGGGCATACCCGGCCCCTACAGTACAGCAAAAGGCCGCGCCCATCCTGTATCGGGAAAGGCGCGGCCTGTTTGTATGCAGTTATACCAGCTTAAACAGCTGCCCACTGAACGGGGCCAGGGTCAGCTTCAATTCACCCCCGCAGGCCTTGCCGACCAGCCGCTTCGGCTTCTCGGTCCGGCCGCCGAAGCACTGCCAGTCGGTGTCCAGCAGCTTCGTCAGCTTGCCCGCGCGGGGCAGGGTCAGCGTGTAGTCGGCCAGCTCCGTGTCGCCAAAGTTGAATGCCGCCAGCACCGCGCCGTCATGGCCGTCGCGCCAGATGGCACAGGCGTCCAGCTCGGGGTGGGCGCAGTCCAGCCACCGGAACGCCTCGGGGTCGTACTCGCGGCTCCAGAACGCCTCGTTGGCAAGATACGCCTCATTCAGCGCCCTGCGATAGCGGTGGAAGTCGTCGTGGTTCGGGTACTTGAGCACCATCCAGTCCTGCTCGCGGCTCTCGTCAAATTCGCGCAGCTGCGCAAATTCGTTGCCCATAAAATCAAGCATCTTGCCCGGATGGATGGCCATGTACAGGTAGAGCGCCCGCGCCTGCGGGAACTTGCCCTCGTACTCGCCGTACATTTTTTGCACGATGGTCGCCTTGCCGTGGACGTTCTCATCGTGGCTGAACGGCAGGATGTAGTGCTCGTTCCAGGCGTACATCATCGAGAAGGTCAGCTTGCTCAGATTCTCGCGCCGCTCGTCGCTCGTCTTTTTAAAGTAGTCGAGGGTGTCGTTCATCCAGCCCAGGTCCCACTTGTAGTCAAAGCCCAGGCCGCCGTACTCGACGGGGGCCGTGACCTTCGGGAAGCTCGTAGAGTCCTCGGCGATCAGAATGGCCGTGGGGTGGCGCTGCTGCAAACCGGCGTTCATGCCCTTCAGGAATTCCAGCGTCGAGCCGTTGACGCCGCGGTTCGGGTCGCCCTGCCAGTAGATCAGGCGGGACACCGCATCCATGCGCAGGCCGTCGGCGTGGAACACCCGCAGCCAGTAGTCCGCGCAGGACTGGATAAAGCAGCGGATCTCACCGCGTGAGTGCATAAAGTTGCAGCTGCCCCATTCGCTCTGGCCCACCGCGGCGGCGGGGTACTCATACAGCGGTGTACCGTCAAATTCTTTTAAACCGTAGGCATCCACGGCAAAGTGGACCGGCACAAAGTCCAGGATAACGCCGATCCCCTGCTTGTGGCAGGCGTTGACAAACTCCACAAGCTCGTCCGGCGTGCCGTAGCGGCTGGTGGGCGCAAAAAAGCCGGTGGTCTGGTAGCCCCAGCTGCCGTCAAACGGGTGCTCGGCCAGGGGCATAAGCTCGATATGGGTGAAGCCGTTCTTCTTGCAGTAGGCGGGCAGCAGGTCGGCCAGCTCGGCGTAGGTGTACCAGCTGCCGTCCTCCTTCTGCCGCCAGCTGCCGGCGTGGACCTCGTAGATATTCAGCGGTTTATCAAAGCATTTTGTGCGTTCCTGCATCCATTTGTCATCGGAAAAGCCCTTGGGGGCATCGCTGACAATACTGCGTCCGTCGGGGCGCAGCGTCATGGCCGTGCCGTAGGGGTCGCAGTGGGCCACGCTCTGGCCGTTCGCGCCGCGCACCCAATACTGGTACACCATCCCCGCTTGCACGCCGGGGGCGTCGCACTCCCACACGGCGGACTGGGTGCGGTGCAGATCAAAGGTACCGATCTCGGTCTCAACGGCGATATGCTGTGCGGACGGTGCCCACACCGCAAAATGCGTGCCGCCGAAATAGGTATGCGCACCGAAAAACTCATACGCATCAAAAGCGTGCCCGGTATAAAAATCCTGCATGTTCATGATGAAAACTCCCGATTGTAAGGATGTTAAATGCCGCTCTCCTGTAGGGGTCGATGCTCGCATCGACCCGCGGGGCGCAGAGCACGCGGGTACGCGGCTTCCCCCTTGGGGGGAAGCTGTCAGCGGCCCCGACCGCTGACTGATGAGGGCGAACCTTCCGTTATTACCCGCCAGCGGGTCGCTGCGGTAACTTTGCCTCTCATCCGCCCTTCAGGGAAGGCTTTTTCTCTAAAAAAATTGTACCACACCAACCGGGTGCGGTACAATTTACAATATTGAACACGGTGTCTAAAATTTAGATTCTCAGCAACACCCGCGCGATGTTGAAGTAGACGAGCAGTGTCGTGGTATCGACAATGGTCGTGATAAGCGGCGACGCCATGACGGCGGGGTCAAAGTTGAGCTTTTCCGCAATGACGGGCAGCAGGCCGCCGATGAGCTGGGACAGGATGACCGTGCAGATCAGCGTCAGGCAAACGACTGCCGCTACAGGGGGCGTGATGCCGTCCAGGAAGATCAGCTTGGCAAAGTTGCACAGCGCCAGCGTGCCGCCGCAGAGGATGGCAACGCGGAATTCACGCCACAGAATCTTCGGCAGATCGTGCGGCTCAATATCACCGACGGCCATGCCGCGGATGATGGTGGAGGTACTCTGGCTGCCCGCGTTGCCGCCCGCGTCGGTCAGCATCGGGATGTAGGCGGTCAGCACGGTCACGGCGGCGAGGGCATCCTCATACCCGCGGATGACCATGCTGGAGAAGGTGGACGAAATCATCAGGAACAGCAGCCACGGCGCGCGGTTTTTGTACAGTTCCCACATAGACTGTTTAAAATAAGGCTTGTCCGACGGGCCCATAGCGTTCATCTTGGCAATATCTTCGCTGGCCTCGTCCTGCATGATCGAGATAGCGTCGTCAATCGTGACGATACCGACCAGTCGTTTCTCGTTGTCCACAACGGGAATGGCCAGGTAGCCGTACTTCTCGAACATCTGGGAGACGTCCTCCTGGTCGGTGGTCGTGCTGACGCTGACGACATTGTCGTCCATCATGTCGCGGATCAGCTCGTTGTCGGGGTCCTTGGACAGGACCAGCGCGCGCAGCGAGACGACGCCGATGAGGGTGCGGTCTCGGTCCGTAACGTAGCAGTTGTTGATGGTCTCCTTGTCAAAGCCGTTCTTGCGGATGGCCGCCATGGCCTGCGACACCGTCCAGTCGGGGCGCAGCTCCATCAGTTCGGTGGTCATCACGCCGCCGGCGGAGTCCTCGGGGTATTTGAGCAGTTCGTTGATCATGCGGCGGGTCGCGGGGTCTGCCTGCGCCAGAATACGCTTGACGACGCTGGCGGGCATTTCCTCGACCAGATCCGTCGCATCATCGACGAACAGGTCATCCACAACGGCCTTCAGCTCCTTATCGGTCAGGCCGTCGATAAGGTCCTGCTGGGTCTCGGGGGTAAGCTCGGCGAAAATCTCCGCCGCCAGGTCCTTGGGACACAGGCGGAACAGCACGGGGAGCTTCTCGGGCGGGAGGTCCTCGAACACGGCGGCCAGGTCGGGCGCGGGCAGGGTGGACATAACATCTCGCAGGCTCTGGTACTTTTTGGCATCGTCCAGATTAGCCAGCATCGTGCGGAGGGTCAAGATCGCGGTATCAGACATAAAAAAGCTGCCTCCTTTTCAGGCGGCAGCCAGGCACATTTAATTTTAGGCAATGCAAAGCAGAGCAACATCGTGCGCTTATTTTCGCGTACAGTTTGCTTTGGTTCGCCTGACAAAAAAGTGGTGGCTGCCGTTATTCAAGATACATCGGTACACAGGACTGGGACTGGGGGTATCCATTGTGACAACCACCTCACCTTTGTTTGAATTTTTACTACACGGCGCTACTCGCACCTATAGTTACTTTACCATCTGGGAACGGATTAGTCAACGGTAAATTTCGGCAATTTGAGAAAAAATTCAAACATGCCAAAAAACTCCCGGCAACTGGCGGGTCGATGCAAGCATCGACCCCTACAGTGTACCGGGAGTCGGCAGTTCTTTTATTTTACAGCAGGGCTTACGCCATCAGTTCCTTGACGGTGGCGGCCAGCTTCTCGTCCTTGCAGGCGGAGAAGAAGTTCTCGGCGAAGTGCTCACCGGCGAAGGCGCCCTTGACGAGGTCGCGGTCCAGATCCTTCAGGATGTCGGACAGGTCGCGGAAAGCAACAGCGCGCACGCCGTCCAGAATCTTCTTGTTGCGCTGCTCGGGGACAACGCGCTCCTTGGGGTAGCCCTGGCCGTGGCCGAAGCCGAACAGCTTCTCGAAGATGTACTCGAGGTTCAGCTCGCCGCCCCAGCCGAAGCCCTTGGCGAAGGGCAGAGCCACCGCGTTGCCGTCGTTGACATGGGCAAAGGTGTAAGCGTCAACGGGGTCCTCGACGTGGCCGCAGATGACGCCGGGGAAGCTGTTCAGGGCCAGCATAGCGCCCTCGCCGGTGCCGCAGCCGGTGATGACGTAGTCCGCAGCGCCGGAGTTCAGCAGCACAGCGGCCAGGATGCCGTTCTGAACGTAGGTCAGCTGGGCGGCATCGTCGGCGGCATACATGCCGTAGTTGACGACCTCATGGCCCATCGGCTCGACGACCTTGCGCAGGGTGGCCTCGATCAGGGCGTTCTTGGCGGCCTGGCTGTTCTCATTGATCAGAGCGATTTTCATAATGTTTTTTCTCCTTTTATCGTCAAATTCACATTACAAGCTGACGGAAATACGTGGTGTTGATGCTCTTGTCGAGCTTGGCCATCTTGGCAATGCAGCCGTCCAGCGTATGGGCCACATCGTCCAGGCTGTGCCAGTTGGCGGCCTGCGGCTTGACCTCCTCCTCGAGCCAGGGGGCCACGTCGGTGTGGGAGCAGGCACCCTCGATGAGGTAGGCACCCTTGCGGGCGGCCTGGGTCTGCGGCTCGTAGCCGTCAACGCTGCCCATCATCGTCATGGTGAACACACCCTTGCGGTTGCGCCCACCCACGATGAGCCGCACGCCCACCGGCTGCACCGAGACCGTGGCGGCCTTTTCGCGCAGGATCTTGACGACCTTCTCCAGCGTCAGGTACTGGGTCTGGTACTCGTCCACTGCGTTGATGATCTGCACGGCGGCCAGCGTGTCGCCCGCAAAACCGACCACGACGTTGCGGTTGATCTTGCGGACCTTGGGCAGGTCGTTTTTGAGGATATGGGGCTTTTCGCCGGTGATGGGTTCCTCGACATAGCGGCCATCGCTGACCATGGCGCAGAAGGTATCACCGCATACTGCTAAAATCGCACTCATTGTTTTTCGTCCTTTGTTTTTTAATGGTACGTCTATTGTAGCACGAAATGCCGCGGGGTGCAAGGCACGCTTGACATGGCCGCGGCAGTGGGGTATAATAACTATAGAAAAGGCGCTGCGACAAGCGGTTGGCCCGATCAAAAATGAGGTTTTAGGTTTTTACCCTAAGAGCCGTCACTTTGCCGAGTGGCGGTTCTTGCTTTTTACAACAATGCTGATTGTGATGGTCTTGCGGCCAACATAAAAAGTCAATGTAAAACGCATGGTCTCACCTCCTTTACGGAAGTGTGGCCAACCGCCTGCCGTTGTGTGCAGCGCCTTGCCGTCTGTTGTGAAACAGGCGGCTTTTGTATTATAGCAGAAATTTCGACGGTATGCAAGAATTTTTGCAGCGATTCGCCGGACGCTGCGGGCGGATATGGAATCCGCCCCTACGGTGTAGGGGGCGATGCCCGTCATCGACCCGGAAGCGTTGTGACCGCCGCCATGTGCCGCGGGCGAACAATGTTCGCCCCTACAGCACCCCTTTTGAATTGTATTGTAGGGAGGGGTCTCGACCCCTCCGCGGGCCGATGCAAGCATCGGCCCCTACAGAAACGGCCCGCCGGGATTTTTTTCCGGCTGGCCGTTTTTCTTTAGTTATTCTTGTAATAATTGATCAGGCAGCCGTCCGCCAGGATCCGGCGCTCGGCGTCGGTCATCGCGCCGAGCTTGACGGTGAACTTCACCAGACCGCCGTCCGGCTTGACGGCCACGGCGTCCAGCTCGTCCGCTGCCTCCAGCAGAGCCTTGCGGACGCCGGGCAGGTAGACGTAATCGCCGTTGTCCAGCGCGCCGGGGTTCTCCACCAGGAACGGCAGCATGCCCCAGTTGATGCAGTTGGAGCGGTAGCGCTTTGTGGCATACTCGCAGGCAAAGTTGGCTGCGCCGCCCAGCACGCGCTGGCAGCTGGCGGCCTGCTCACGGGCGGAGCCGTCGCCGGGCTTGTTGGCAAAAATGGCCGAGCCAATGTTGGTGTTGGCCGCGTCGGGCGCGTAGCCCAGCTTCTTCAAATCGTCGTAGACACGCGCAACCTCGGCGGGCAATTCACCTGCCTTGCGCTGTTCGTCCAGCGCCTTCACGGCCTTGGCGTTCGGCACGTAGGCCGGATCCTTGCGGGAGAGGGTGAACTCTGCCAGCCGCAGCGGGTTGGAGCGGAAGGACGACGTCTCGCCCGACGGGATCAGCTCGTCGGTGGTCGTGACGGGGTCGGTGATGTAGCTGACAATCTTGACCAGCAGGTCGTCGGTCAGAGCGGGCTGCTCGGGCCAGTCCTTGATGTTCGGGCCGAATTTCAGCGCGTAGTCCGGCTCCGGATGACCCCAGCCGTTGTAGACGCGCTTGTCGTAGACACCCTGCTCAAAGTGGTAGTCGGGCACGGTGTACTCCACGTCGGTCAGCTCGCTGGCGGCGGTCAGGTAGCCGCCGTTGGCCGCGGTGGCCGCAATGGAGCGGGCGTCCATCAGGGCGACGGCGCTGATCTGGCCCTCGCCGGGCTTGGAGCCCTCGCGGTTCGGGAAGTTGCGGGTCGTGTGGCGGATGGAGAACTCGCCGTTGGCCGGGGTGTCGCCCGCGCCGAAGCAGGGGCCGCAGAAGCACTCGCGGAAGATGCCGCCGGCGGAGACAATGTCCGCCACAGCGCCGTTTTTGACCAGTTCCAGATAGGTCGGCATGCTGTCGGGGTAGACGCTGAACTTGAACTCACCGTTGCCGCAGCTCTTGCCTTTGATGATGTCCGCCACGGCGCAGATATTTTCATACGTGCCGCCGGAGCAGCCGGCCACAACGCCCTGGTCAACGTAGATGCGGCCATCGTCGCAGATCTTGCCGACGAGGTCCATCTCGACCTTGCCGCCCAGCTGCCTGTTGGCCTGGTCCTGCGCCGCCTGCAGGATCTCTTTGGCGTTGGCCTTCAGCTCGCGGATCGGGTAGGCGTAGCTGGGGTGCATCGGCAGCGCGATCATGCACTCGACGGTGGAGAGGTCCAGCTCAATGCAGCCGTCGTAGTAGGCCATGTCGGCGGGCTTCAATTCCTTATAAGCCTCGGGGCGGCCATGCTGCACAAAATATTCCTTCGTGGTATCGTCGGTCTGCCAGATGGAGGACCAGCAGGTCGTCTCAGTGGTCATGACGTCGATGCCGTTGCGGTAGTCGGCACTCAGGTTCGCCACGCCGGGGCCGACGAACTCCATGACCTTGTTCTTCACATAGCCGTTGGCGTAGGTCGCGGCAACCAGCGCCAGCGCGACATCGTGCGGGCCGACGCCCGGAGCGGGCTTGCCGGTCAGGTAGATGGCAACGACCCCGGGATAGCTCATATCGTAGGTGCGGCCCACGAGCTGCTTGGCCAGCTCGCCGCCGCCCTCGCCGACGGCCATCGTGCCGAGGGCGCCGTAGCGGGTGTGGGAGTCAGAGCCCAGGATCATCCGCCCGCAGCCGGACATCATCTCGCGGTTGTAGCTGTGGATGACGGCCATGTTCGGCGGAACATAGATGCCGCCGTATTTGTGGGCAGCGGACAGGGCAAACTGGTGGTCGTCCTCGTTGATGGTGCCGCCGACAGCGCAGAGGCTGTTGTGGCAGTTCGTCATGACGTAGGGCAGCGGGAACTCCGTCATGCCGGACGCGCGGGCCGTCTGGATGATGCCGACATAGGTGATGTCGTGGCTGGTCATCGAGTCGAACTTCATGCGCAGGTCCTGCATGGAGTCACCGGTATTATGGGCCTTCAAAATGCCGTAGGCGATGGTGCCTTTTTTGGCGTCTGCCTCGGTGACGCCCGCCGGGGCGGAAGTCTGAGGCACGCCGTTTACAAGGTATACGCCGGTGTCGTGCAGCTTCATGGGAAAACCTCCGTTTTTGCAAATAAGAAATAAAAAATAATAAATAATAAAGATTGTGGAGTTTTCTCCCGTTGGTCGAAAACAAAAACGTAGGGGCGGATTCCATATCCGCCCGGACACAGGCAGCCGCCTTGCGGGCGCATATAGAATGCGCCCCTACGATGCACATTTTTTGAGCGGAGCGCCAGCGACGCGATCCACCGCATTTATTATTTTTTATTTATTCTTTATTATTTGAGCACCGCTTACTCTGCCAGTCGGCTGATGATTGCCTGAGTAAACTCCTTCGTTCCCGCGGTGCCGCCGATGTCGGCAGTGACGACCTTGCCCTCCTCGACCTGGGCCAGGATGGCGGCATTGAGCTTGGCGGCCTTGTCGGTCTCGCCAAGGTCGTTCAGCATCATGGCAAAGGCCATCAGGATGGCGCTGGGGTTGGCCTTGTCCTGCCCGGCAATGTCGGGGGCAGAGCCGTGGACGGCCTCATAGATGCGGGTGCTGTCGCCGATGTTGGCGCTGGGCGCAAAGCCCAGGCCGCCGACGAGACCGGCGCACAGGTCACTGATAATATCGCCGTAGAGGTTCGGCGCAACGAGCACGTCGAACTGCTCGGGCTTCTGCACCAGCTTCATGCACAAAGCGTCGATGATGCAGTCGTCCGCGGTGATTTCGGGGTACTCCGCGGCGACCTCGCGGAAGGTGCGCAGGAACAGGCCGTCGGTCAGCTTCATGATGTTGGCCTTGTGGACTGCCGTGACCTTTTTGCGGCCGTTTTTGCGGGCATAGTCAAATGCAAAGCGGCAGATCTTCTCGCACGCGGGGCGGGTGATGAGCTTGACGCCGTTGGCGATCTCGTCGTTCAGCATATACTCGATGCCCTTGTAGAGATCCTCGGTGTTCTCGCGCACGATGACAAGGTCCACATTGTCAAAGCGGGTCGGTACGCCCGGCAGCGTGTGCACCGGGCGCAGGTTTGCATAGGTGGAAAAGCGCTGGCGCAGCTGCACATTGATGCTGCGGAAGCCCTTGCCGATGGGGGTGGCGGTGGGGCCCTTGAGTGCCCAGCCGCACGCTTCGATCGCATCCAGCGTGCCGGGGGCGATCAGCTCGCCGCTCTCGGCGGCGTACTCGGCACCGGCAGCAAACTCCTGCCATTCAATGCCGGTGTTCAGTGCGGCGGATACCTCGCGGACGCTCTCGGCAATTTCACGGCCAATGCCGTCGCCCGGAATCAGAACTGCTTTCATAAATAATACTTTTCCCCTTTCCCTGTCTTACTCTGCATTTTCTGCGGTATACCTAACATACTACCCGCTTTGGGGCCGGTTGTCAATCCGCATTTTTACACAATAGGCACATTTTGGGCCCCCAGCTTAATTTTTTAAAGCATCCTCCCGAAAAATTTAGAAAAATTTTAAGTTTTCCTTGACGAATTTGCGGAAATGCTATAAAATCAATCTATCAGGCATATTGGTAAGGGAAGCCAGCAGTGATATGTGCCTGTATAAGTATGCAAAGTATATAAAATTGGTCAAAGAGAGGGGTCCGCATGATGTATTACCCGGACGTCCCGGCCCTGGAGCCGGATGAGCTTGAGCTGCTCTGCCACGAATATATGGAACACAACGCCACCCTTGACCCGCATCTGGCGGATCAGATGGGCGTCAAGCGCGGCCTGCGCAATCTGGACGGCACCGGCGTGCTGGCCGGCATCACGAACGTTTCCAACGTTATCGGCTATGACAAGAAGGAGGACGGCACCATCGTGCCCATTCCGGGCCGCCTGGTCTACCGCGGCATCGACATTGACACGCTGGCCGCCGAGGCCGACGCCCATGACCGCTTCATGTTTGAGGAGGTCATCTGGCTGCTGCTGTTCGGCTCCCTGCCCACGCAGGAGCAGTACGCCAAGTTCCGCAAGCTGCTGGAGCATCACCGCGAGCTGCCCCAGGGCTTTGCCGACGACATGATCTTAAATTCGCCGTCGCCGAACCTGATGAACAAGATGGCACGAAGCGTGCTGGCCATGTACAGCTACGACGAGCACGCCGAGGACAACAGCCTGCCCAACATCCTGCGCCAGAGCATCAACCTGATCGCCGAGCTGCCCACGATGATGGTCAACGCCTACCAGATCAAGCGCCGCGTCTATGACCGGTCCAGCATGTACTTCCACCTGCCCACCGAGGGCCAGAGCACGGCGGAGCATATTTTGAGCACCTACCGCGCCGACCAGAAGTTCACCCACGAGGAAGCGCGTCTGCTCGACCTCTGCCTGCTCGTCCACGCGGACCACGGCGGCGGCAACTGCTCGACCTTCACCTGCCGCGTGCTGTCCAGCTCCGGCACGGACACCTATGCGGCCATCAGCTCGGCCATCGGTGCGCTGAAAGGCCCCAAGCACGGCGGCGCGAACCTGAAGGTCATGCACCAGCTGGATTACATTCTGGAAAATGTCGAGGATCCGTCCAACGACGACGAGGTCCGCGAGTTCCTGCGCAAGATCCTCCGCAAGGAGCGCGGCGACGGCAGTGGCCTGATCTACGGCATGGGCCACGCCGTCTACACGATGAGCGACCCCCGTGCGCAGATTTTGAAAACCCACGCCAAGAGCCTGGCCTACAAGAAGGGCTACGACGAGGAGTACGAGCTGCTGTGCAGCATTGAGCGCCTGGCCCCGCAGGTCTTTGCCGAGGAAAAGCACGGCCCGAAGAAGGTCTGCGCCAATGTGGACCTGTTCAGCGGCCTGATCTACCGTATGCTCGGCATCAGCGAGGACCTGTACACCCCGCTGTTTGCGATTGCCCGTGTGCCCGGCTGGTGTGCCCACCGCGTCGAGGAGGTCGAGTTCGCGAACCGCATCATCCGCCCCGCCTACAAGTACCTCGGCAAGCCGCAGGAGTACGTTCCGCTGGAGAAGCGATAAGATCGGTATTTTCCCGGTGCAAGTGTGCACCGGGATTTTTTGTTTGGGCAATACCGCATAATTCCCGCCTTACGGCTTAAGCATCGCCCCGGGGACCCTGCGGCTGCCGCCTCGTTTTACGCCTTCTCGCTCTCCCACCGGGCCACCAGCGGGGCGGCCACAGCGGAAAGCGCCTCCCGTGCGGTGTTGATGGCATTCACGTCCACGGGGGTCAGCTTGTCGACCTTTTTGTGCTTCAGAACGCGCTCCAGCGTTCTTTCTGCTTCTTTGATTTTAGTACGGGTCTCGCGGTCCAGCGCCTTGCCGGCCTTGCTGCCCAGCGCAGTGTTCACGCGGTAAAGCGCAGCCTCGCCGGCGTTCAGCGCCTCCAGCGCGGCCTTGCGCTCCTTGTCCTGCCCGGCAAAGGCGGCGGCGTTCTCCTTGGCGCGTTTGATCTCATCCTCGGTCAGGTTTGATGTGCCCGAGATCGTGATGCTCTGCTGCTTGCCGGTGTCCATGTCGCGCGCCTTGACCTTGACAATGCCGTTGGCGTCGATGTCAAACGTGACCTCGATCTTCGGCACGCCCGCCCAGGCGCGCTTGATGCCGCGCAGCGTGAAGGTGCCCAGCAGCTTATTGTCCCTGGCAAACTCGCGCTCGCCCTGCAGCACTTTAATTTGCACCGTTTTCTGGAACGGCGCGGCGGTGGTGAATACCTTGCTGAACCGCGTCGGGATCGTGGAGTTGCGCTCGATCAAATGCGTTGCCACGCCGCCGACGGTCTCGATGGAAAGGGTCAGCGGGGTCACGTCCATCAGCAGCAGATCCTCTCCGGGGCCGGAGAGCATCTCGCCGCCCAGACGTCCGGCCTGCACCGCCGCGCCCAGTGCAACGCACTCGTCGGGGTTCAGCGATTTGGACGGCTCCAGACCGGTCATCCGCATGACCTTGGCCTGCACCGCCGGGATGCGGGTCGAGCCGCCGACCAGCAAAACCTGATCCAGATCGCTGGCCGAAAGGCGTGCGTCGCTCAGGGCGTTGCGCACGGGCAGGGCGGTGCGCTCGATCAAATCGGCGCAGAGCTCCTCAAATTTAGCGCGTGTCAGCGTAGTTTGCAGGTGCAGCGCACCGTCTGCCGCCATCGTGAGGAACGGCAGATTGATGTCGGTCTGCTTCGCGCTGGAAAGTTCTTTTTTCGCCTTTTCGGCCTCCTCGCGCAGGCGTTGCATCGCCACGCGGTCATTCGTCAGGTCCACGCCGTGTTCGGCCCTGCACCGGTCTGCCAGCCAGTTGACGATGCGCTCGTCAAAGTCGTCGCCGCCCAGAAAGTTATCGCCGCAGGTCGAGAGCACCTGCACGATGCCGTCGCCGATGCGGATGAGCGACACGTCAAATGTGCCGCCGCCGAGGTCATAGACCATGACGGTCTGGGTGCGGCCATTGTCCAGCCCATAGGCCAGCGCCGCGGCTGTCGGCTCGTTGATGATGCGGCGCACGTCCAGCCCGGCAATGCGCCCGGCGTCCTTCGTGGCCTGGCGCTGGGCATCGTTAAAGTAGGCGGGCACGGTGATGACCGCCTCGGTGACAGGCTCACCGAGATACGCCTCGGCATCGGCCTTCAGTTTTTGCAGGATGAGGGCGCTCAGCTCCTGCGGCGTGTAGCATTTTCCGTCGATGGGCACGCGGGTCTCACTGCCCATCAGCCGCTTGACGCTGGACACGGTACGGGGGGCGTTCGTCACGGCCTGGCGCTTGGCGGGCTCGCCCACCAGCCGTTCTCCCACCTTGGTGAACGCGACGACAGAGGGCGTCGTGCGCTGCCCCTCGGCGTTGGGGATGACGACGGGCTTGCCGCCCTCGACCACCGCCACACAGCTGTTGGTAGTCCCCAGGTCAATTCCGATTATTTTTGCCATGGTGGTGCTTGTCCTTTCAAAAAAGACACTTTTGAATCATAATTCTATTGTAGCGCCTGCCGCCGGGAAAAGTGTTGCGATTTCGTAAATAAATTGGGGCGAATTTTATAAACCTGCGGGGCCACCTTCCCCCCCAGGGGGAAGGCTAAGAAAATGTTGACGCACACGCCCCAACGTGCTATAGTTAGTTTAAAGCACTAAAGAGGGGGATTCCTATGGCACGCACCGCGACAGTCACCCGCAATACGCGGGAGACACAGATCACGCTGACGATTGACCTGGACGGCACCGGCAGGGCCGACCTGCACACGGGCATCGGCTTTTTTGACCACATGCTGGACGGCTTCGCCCGCCACGGCCTGTTTGATGTAAGCGTCACCTGCCGCGGCGACCTGGACGTAGACTGCCACCACACCATTGAGGACATCGGCATTGCGCTGGGCACGGCCATAAAAGAAGCGCTGGGCGACAAGGCCGGGCTGGTGCGGTACGGCAGCTGCATGCTGCCGATGGATGAGACGCTGGCACTCTGCGCCGTCGATCTGGGCGGGCGGCCCTACTTTGTGTACGACGCCAGCTTTGCAGGCCAGAGCTGCGGCGGCATGGACACCCAGATGGCGCGGGAGTTTTTCTACGCCGTATCGTACAGCGCCATGATGAATCTGCATCTGAAGGTGCTCTACGGGGAGAATGACCACCATAAGCTGGAGGCCATGTTCAAGGCGTTTGCCAAGGCGCTGGACGCCGCGACGCGCAGAGATGCGCGGATCGACGGCGTTTTGTCCACCAAGGGGACGCTGTAAGGGAAATGCTCGGCGGCGGGAACGACGGGCGCATAAAGAATACGCCCGCGGCCGTTTCCCGCCGTGGACAGCATATACATTAGGAGGGAAAGCAGTATGTACAAGGACATCATCGACACCATCGGCTTTGTGGAGAGCTACGACCCCGAGCTGGGCGCGGCTATGCAGCGTGAGCTGGGCCGCCAGCGGCAGAACATTGAGCTGATCGCCAGCGAGAACATCGTTTCCCCCGCCGTCATGGCGGCCATGGGCAGCGTGCTGACGAACAAGTACGCGGAAGGGTACCCCGGCCACCGTTATTACGGCGGCTGCCAGTACGTCGATCAGGTCGAGCAGATCGCCATTGACCGCGCCTGCAAGCTGTTCGGTGCAAAGTACGCCAACGTCCAGCCGCACTCCGGCGCACAGGCCAACCTGGCCGTCTACTTTGCGCTGCTGAATGTCGGTGACACCGTCATGGGCATGGACCTGTCCCAGGGCGGCCACCTGACCCACGGCTCCCCCGTGAACATGAGCGGCAAGAACTACAACTTTGTCTCCTACGGCGTCTCCGCCGAGGATGGCCGCATCGACTACGCCGCACTGGCCAAGCAGGTCGCGAAGGTCCGCCCCAAGCTGCTGGTCGCCGGTGCGTCGGCCTATCCCCGCGCCATCGACTTTGAGAAGCTGGCCGAGATCGCCCACGGCTACGGCGCGATGCTGATGGTCGATATGGCGCACATTGCGGGTCTTGTTGCAGGCGGCCAGCACCAGAGCCCCGTGCCCTACGCCGACGTGGTCACCACCACGACCCACAAGACGCTGCGCGGCCCCCGTGGCGGCCTGATTTTGACGAACAACGAGTATATCATCAAGCGCATCAACTCCGCCATCTTCCCCGGCACGCAGGGCGGCCCGCTGGAGCACGTCATCGCCGCGAAGGCCGTCTGCTTTGGCGAGGCGCTGAAGCCGGAGTTCAAGGAGTATGCCCGCAAAATTGTTGAGAACGCGAAGGCTCTTGAAGCCGAGCTGACCGCCCGCGGCGTGAAGCTGGTCTCCGGCGGCACGGACAACCACCTGCTGCTGATCGACCTGACCGACGAGGACTGCACCGGCAAGGAGCTGGAGCACAATCTGGACGAGGTACACATCACCGCGAACAAGAACACCGTCCCCGGCGAGAAGCGCAGCCCGTTTGTGACGAGCGGCGTGCGCATCGGCACCCCCGCCGTCACGACCCGCGGCATGGGTACCGACGAGATGAAGGTGATCGCCGACTGCATTGCAGACTGCGTGTTTGACTTTGCGAACAAGAAGGACGAGGTCGCCAGCAAGGTCGAGGAGCTGACGAAGAAGTTCCCGTTGTATGAATAAGCCTTGATTGAAAAATACCGCTGCCTGTGGTTACACATGGGCAGCGGTTTTTGTTTGTGCGCAGAGTTGGCGGCGGCGGAAGGTTTACGGATCGCCGCTGTAGGGGGCGGCGTCCCCGACGCCCCGCGGAGGGGTCAAGACCCCTCCCTACAAAGCAAACCGTTAAGGGGGATTCAACCGTTAGGCTGCGGGCCGGGCATGCCCGGCCCCTACAGGGCATTCACGATAGCCACGCCCTCGCCAGCGCCTGCGCCACCTTCTCCACATCGTCCTCCTTCAGGGCCGAGTACCCCGCTACCACGGTATCCGCCCGGCAGCGCTCGGGCCGGGCGAGATAATACTCACTCAGGCCGCGCAGCCGCACGCCCTGCTGTGCCGCGGCGGCGACCATGGCACGCTCACCGCCGGCCCCCGGCAGCGTCAGCAGAAAATGCAGCCCGCTGTGTACGCCGTCCAGCTCCACGCCCGGCAGCGCCGCGCGCAGCGCTGCCGCAAATGCCTCCATGCGGCGCTTGTAGGCAAGGCGCATCCGGGCAAGATGCCGCGTGAAATACCCACCCGCCATGAACTCGCAAAGCGTCTGCTGCTCAAAGCGGCTGACCGTGTTGGCGTAGGTCGCAAAATCCCGGCGATAGCGCGCCAGCAGGCTTTGCGGCAGCACCATGCAGGCAATGCGGATGCCCGGGGCCAGACTTTTTGAAAACGTCGTCAGGTAGACCACCGGGCCGTCCGGGCCCGCCATGCCCTGCAAGCTGGGCAGAGGGCGCGTATCAAAGCGGAACTCCGAGTCGTAGTCGTCCTCCAAAATGTACCGCCCGGGCCGGGCCGCTGCCCAGGCCAGCAGCTGGGCGCGGCGGGTCGCAGGCATTGTAACACCCGTCGGAAAGTGATGACTGGGCGTCAGATAGCAGAGGTTTGCGCCGCTTTTTTCCAGCGCGTCGGCGGGCAGGCCCTCGCGGTCAATGTCCACCAGCGTGCAGGGAATGCCGCTGTTCTGCAGGACCGTCCGCGTGCGGAAATAGCCGGGGTTCTCGATGGCCGCCATGCCGTCGCTGAACAGGTGTGCCAGGCACCCGAGCAGATACTCAATGCCCGCGCCGACGACGATCTGCTCCGGCGTGCATTCCACACCGCGGTACACCGACAAATATTCCGCGATCTGTGTGCGCAGCGGGGCGTCGCCCTGCATTTCGCCGCGCTGCAAAAGCTCGGGCCGCTGGTAGAGCAGCTCCTTCTGGATGCGTCCCCAGCTGCGCGCCGGGAACAGCGCCGTGTCCACGCTGCCGGTGGACAGGTCGTAGACCGGCTGCGGCGCGGCGGGCGGCTGCGGTGCAGGGGCGGCGGGTTCGCGGCGGGTGCGGCTGTGCAGCATGCCGTAGGTCTTTTGCACATAAAAGCCGCTGCGGGGGCGCGGCTCGGCCAGACCCTCGGCGGCCAGCATCTGGTAGGCGGCGTCCACCGTGTTGACGCTGACGCCCTGCTGCGCAGCCATCGTGCGGCGGCCCGGCAGCTGCGTTCCGGGTGCGCGCTGGCCGGTGCGGATCTCATCCGCCAGGGCGGCGTACAGCTGCTCATACAGCGGCGTTTTTTGGTCGGCATCCAACTCTATCATGACAGTCCTCCATACTGGCCCCATAAAAAATTTAAAAACTGAGCATTTATTCAGAGCCAGAAATCAGTATAATAAAAACATACCTTCCCGGAAGGAAAATGTCAATAGAGGTGTACGAAACTATGTCTACCGCAACGATGTGGCTGCTGCTGTTCGTCGTAGCAGCCCTGGCACTGCTGATCGCAGCGCTGACCAAAACGAAATTCACTGTGCAGAAAATCAGCATCATCGGCATCATGGCCGCGCTGAGCTTTGTCGCGTATGAGTTCTTCCGCATCCCGAACGTCTTTGGCACGGGGTCCAGCTTCCATCTGGGCAACACCTTTACGGCGCTGACCGCCATGCTGCTGGACGGTGTGTCCGGCGGTCTGGCCGGTGCCATCGGCCTGGCGCTGGCCGACGTTGTCGCCGGTGACCCGGGCTACGCCATCACGACCTTTATTCTGAAATTCATCATCGGTCTGGTCTGCGGCGCGGTGTCCCACAAGGTCATCCACCTCAGAACCTTCCCCACCGGCAACAAGCTCAAGTACGTGGCCGCCGTCACGGCGTCGGCCTTCAGCGGCCTGCTGGTCAACGTGTTCACCGACCCGTTCATCGGCTACTTCCGCAACCTGTACATCTTTGGCCAGCCCGCGGAGTTCGTCTCCGTCGTGACCAAGATCGCCAGCGGTGTGACGCTGGTCAACTCCCTGCTCTCCACCGTCTGCGCCGTTGTCCTGTACATCGCCCTGCGCCCCGCCCTGGAGAAGGCACATCTGCTGCCGAAGGAGTGATTTTCCCAAAGCCTTCCCCCTGGGGGGAAGGTGGCCCCGCAGGGCCGGATGAGGGGGGAAGTTGCCGGATGCAGACCGTAAACGGGTACTGCTGGCAAACTCCGCCCTCATCAGTCCGCTTCGCGGACAGCTTCCCCCTCAGGGGAAGCCTTTTACACAGCTATCCTCATTTCTGTTTACCCCCGCTTCGGCGGGGTTTTTGTTTTGCGGCAAATTATGTAAAAATTGCAAAAAGACTGGCGTTCCGGTGGAAAATGGTGTAAAATGAATTTACATATTGTGTAAACACTCCATGCTCCCACGCGAAAGGAGCCTTTCATGGCAGGCAAAACCAAATCACAAAAGAAAAAAGCGCTGGATATGCGCAGCAAGATGTATCTGGTGCTGGCTTTGTGCAGCGTTATGCTGCTGGTCAGCGTCGGCATCTCGCTGGTGCTCATCGGCGGCATCGACCTCGGCGGCGCGGACGCCCAGAGCGTCTCCACCGTGGACAGCGCGTCCATGGTCGTCGAGAGCGGCTATAATAAAGAGGAAAACACCATCGATACCCAGGCCTACACCTCGACGATCCTTGAGCAGTCCGCCGACGCGGGCGACAGCTATGTGGACGAGACGCTGTTTCTGGGCGACAGCAACACGGCCCGCATGTACCGCATGTTCGACTATTGCAGCTACGACAACGCCATCGGCTCGGTGGGCATGACCGCCAAGAGCCTGGTGACCTTTGCCTGCGTGCAGGTAAGCACTTCGTCCGGCTACATCACGATGCCCCAGGCCGTGGCGAAATTGCAGCCGCGCCGGGTCATCCTGACCTTCGGCACGAACGACCTGAACCCCGGCTATAAGGCCGCGGACTTCGTCAAAAACTACCGGACCGGCATCGAGGCCATCGTCACCGCCTACCCCAGCGTGGACATCATCGTCAACGCCATCCCACCCATCGGGCAGCAGCACTCCAACCAGAGCCTGACCCAGACCCAGGTGGACGAGTACAACAAAGCGCTCGTCGAAATGTGCCAGGAGAAGGACTGGAAGTTCCTGAACAGCGCCGAGGTGCTGAAGGATTCCGTCACCGGCTACGCCAAGAGCGGCTATGTGGAGACGAGCGACGGCATCCATCTGACCCGCACGGCGATGGACGCGCTGTTCAACTACATCCGCACCCACAGCTACATTACCGAGGATGACCGCCCCGCGCTGACGACGATCCCGAAGCACACCGGCGACAAGGACGCCGTGGTCTACACGGTGCCGGTGGTCAGCTCCTCCAGCACCGTCACGGCGACGGCCACGCCCGAGCCGACGGAGGAGCCCGCCGACAGCGAGAGCACGAGTGACAGCTATGTGGAGACCACGCCGACGCCGACCCCCGAGGTCACGGCCACCCCGTCCCCGACACCCGAGGTCACGGCCACCCCGTCCCCGACACCCGAGGTCACGGCCACCCCGTCCCCGACGCCCGAGGTGACAGCCACCCCGTCCCCCACGCCGTACATAGAGGAGCCGCCCCCGACGCCGACCGTAGAACCGCCCCCCACCGACGACACGCCCACCGAGACAACAACGGAGTGACGGTCTCTCATAAGTTCTAAACAACGCCGCCCCTGCGCAGTGGAAAACTGCACAGGGGCGGCGCTCTGTATTTACTTTTTCCTGCCGAGCAGCTCGGTGCGGATATACCGGAAGCAGGCGTCCTCACCCTCATCGCGCAGGATCAGCAGGCAGGTCTCCAGCTCCTTGCGGGTCTCGGGGTGCAGAATGTAGTGGTCCCTGCTGCGGTCATAGTACTCCCACGCCGCGGCGTCGGTGTACTTGTCGCCCTTATAGTTCTTGCTGGCGGCAATGCGGTCACAGACCATCTCGGCCACGTAGCGGGCGGGCATCCGCATACCGGCCATGGCGTGGTCGCCGTCCGGCGCGTAGTCGATCCAGTATTCCAGATGGTGCTTGTTGCGGCCCTTATGGTGCAGCCAGGCGGCGCTGTAGCCCTCGGCCTGGCGCTGGGCGTTGTTGGGGCTGCACGTTCCCTGCCAGTATTTGGCCCCGGCCCAGAACTCCACGGGGGCCAGCTTGCTTAAATCGTGGGTCAGGCCCTGCCAGTACAGCCCGCAGCGGAAGCAG
>ERZ773208.964-NODE-964-length-24791-cov-4.165346_pt1 | contig 24791 bp, 19 predicted proteins | sample MGYA00581006_ERZ773208 | MGnify/ENA primary metagenome ERZ773208 (study PRJEB29015, sample SAMEA2737793) | human gut metagenome | biome: human gut; feature: human-associated habitat; material: faeces | place: China | collected 2012 ... | reverse complement strand
GGTGTTATAGGCGGTTTTGGGCTTTCAATATCAGGTTATATATATCAGCTTATATTTAAAAACCCTCTGGCTTCTCCCGATATCGTTGGCGTTTCCTCCGGTGCAAGTGCCGGTGCTGCTCTTGCAATAGTTGCAGTTTCTGCTTCTGTTCCAGTCATCTCCATATCTGCTTTTATCGGAGCTGTTACAGCCCTCATAATAACTCTGCTTACAGCTTATCTTGTCCCTGGCAGAAACAGTTATACTATCGTGCTTGCCGGTATAGCTATTCATTCTGTGGCACAGACTATACTTATGTTTCTAAAGCTTGCTGCCGATCCTGAAAAACAGCTTGCTTCAATCGAATACTGGATTATGGGAAGCCTTAATGGTATTTCAAGGGACAGCCTTGCTATTCCGTTCCTCACAACACTTGCCGGCTTTATTATAATGGCTATGTTATACAGACAGGTTCTCATTCTCTCTACAAGCGAAGAGGAAGCTGTATCACTAGGTGTAAATGTAGCAATTCTGCGTTTTATCATACTAATGCTTGCTACATTAGTAGTATCATCAATAATATGTGTTACGGGGCTTATAAGCTTTATCGGACTTATCGCACCTCATATTGCCAGACTGCTTACAAAGCGTAATGACATATTTACATACATAACAAGTGGCTTCACAGGAGCTATTTTACTGACACTTGCTGATATACTGGCAAGAAGTGTATCCTCATCAGAGCTGCCAGTCAGTATATTTACCTCACTTCTTGGAGCTCCACTGCTTATCATTCTGCTTATCAGAGCTAATAAAAAGGAGGCGTTATGATGTCCGATTTATTCAATACTACATTTTCTGCTGCCGGAATATCTGTATATTATGGCAGCACCTGTGCGGTTGATAACGTAAGCTTTGACCTTATGCCGGGACAGCTTAATGCTGTTATTGGCAATAACGGCTGTGGTAAAACCTCTCTTATTAAAGCTATTATGGGACTTATAAAGCACAACGGAAAATGTCAGCTTAATGAACACTTGCTTGAAAACATCTCTGTTAAAAAAAAGGCCCAGCTGATAAGCTACATTCCCCAAAGAAACAATCTTACCATAAGCATGACCGTCAGGGAGGTATGTCTGCTTGGCTTCAATCCTCATATGCACATACTTGGAGGCTACACCACAGATATGATAAAACGTGCCGATAAAGCTATTGATATGGTTGGACTTAATGGTTTATACGAATCAGACTTCTTAGCTTTAAGCGAGGGGCAGAAGCAGTTATGTATTCTGGCACGCACCATAATAGAGGCTTCCCCACTGCTTCTTCTTGATGAACCTGATAGTGCACTTGATTTTTCTAATCGTCATCTTCTTATGCAGCGCATAAGAAGCATTGTATCCGATGGCAGATGCGTACTTATGTGTATTCACAGTCCTGAGCTAGCTTTGGAATACTGCGATAATATATTTCTTATGAAAGCCGGAACAATACTTACCAGCATTAATACTCATACAGACTCCCTTGATATTATTAACGAAAAGCTGTCTCTTATATATGATAATATTAATGTTATTGAATGTACCGATATCCACCATAAAACACACCGTGTAGTTGTGGCACTATAACTCTTTACTACAGATATATATCTATTCACACAGGACACATACGTTATAAAAGCATTTACTGAAATGAGGTGACTTATTCTATGGATAATTGTTATTTAGACGCTCTGGCTGTCATTACATTTTTTAAGATGTCAGATAAAAAGCATCTTTTTATTACCGGAGACCGGGGAAGTGGCAAATCATATCTGTTAAACAGCATTTTAAATCAGACTAAAGGCGCTACGGATATGTCTGATTTTTTCAATTTCAATTATCTGCTAAGCCGCAGAACGGACACCCCAGAAGTTGTTATTAAATCCAATCTTATAGATGATGGAAAAGAATATGTGATTGGCAGACCACGTACACTCACTCCTGTTTCCCCTAAAAAAGGCAACAACATGACCTCCGTAGAGGATGGCTTTATTAACTGCGCCTGTCCTGCTATTATGAAGCATCTTATGACCTCTGATGATAGTGTATTTGTTATTGACGAGCTTGGTTATCTGGAAAGTTCCTGTGGTGAATTTCAGGAGCATATCAGGACTCTTCTTGATAACTCACGCGTATTAGCTGCCATCAGAAAACAATCCACAGAATTTCTTGACAGTATTAAAAGCAGATCTGATGTACTTTTAATCGATATTGATAATACCTTCAGCTCTATTTCATGCATTATTATGGCATCTGGTATGTCAAAAAGATTCGGTACAAATAAGCTTTTAGCATCCTTTAACAACAACACTCTCTTTGAAAATGCGATAAATATAAGCCGCTTTGTCAGCTTTGGTAAAACTCTTGCCGTAACCCGGCATGATGAGCTTGTACAGATATGTGAACGGGAACATATACATTGCATAAAACACAATATGCCTTACAGAAATGATATGGTACGCCTTGGTGTTTCCCACATTATAAAGGAAGCCTGCTGCCAGAAAAACAACTGCACCCAGGGAATATTATTTCTTCCATCAGACCAGCCGCTCATCACTAAGACAAGCCTGCAGCTTCTGTGTCTTTTATTTATTTACTACAACAGCAGTCATTTTGCTTGTAACAACGCAGATAAATCCAGCAATGCCAACAATAATTATTCTAATAATAATTATTCAAATAATAATAATAATATATGCCGGCTTGCCTTCAACGAAAACGCAGGCGCACCAGTAATATTTCCTGCGTGCTATTATAATGAGCTTCTTACACTTCCACAGGGCAAGGGTGGCGGCTTTATTGCAAAAAAACATCCTGCACAGGTTGTTTTAGTTCCTGCACAGGATGAATATGAATTATATGATATTGATACTCCTGATGACCTTATTCGTCTTTCCCGGTATCTTCGCTAATTGCTGTACCTTATTTAGTTACAGCCTTTTCCTTTATTGTTGCTGCTTCTTCTGAAACAACTTCTTTAACCGTTTCCTCAGCTTTATCCTTAGGAAGAATTATGTTAAGTAATATTGCTACAAATGCTGCTGGAACAATACCAGACTCACCAAACATAAGCTGTACTGCCTGTGGTGTATGTGCAAGGATTGCAGGGCTTACACCCATACCATAGCCTACACCAAGTGCAACTGATACAATAGAAAGTCTTCTTGCATCAAGCGGCTCCTTAGTGATAAGCTGGATTCCACTAACAATAATTGATGAGAACATCATAACTGCCGCACCACCAAGTACTGACTGTGGCATGATTGATATTAAGGCTCCAAGCTTAGGAATAAGACCACATAATATAAGGAATACCGCACCAGATGCAAGTGCAATTCTGTTAACAACCTTAGTCATTGCAACAAGACCAACATTCTGGCTGAATGATGTATTAGGAAGCACACCGAAAAGCGCTGCAAGCGATGAACCTAAACCATCACACATAACTCCGCCTGAAAGCTCTTTATCTGTCGCTTCTCTTCCTACTCCACCGACCATAACACCAGATATATCTCCAACAGTTTCTACTGCTGTTACCACAAACATAACAAGCACAGGAAGTATTGCTCTTAAATCAAACACAGGCTTAACTGGCATAAACTTAGGAATCGCAATCCACTTAGCTTCTGCAACCTTATTCCAGTTAAGTACCCATGACTTAGTATATTCAACTCCATCAGCAGTAACCGCTGTATGTGGAAGCACACAGCCCATAATAGCTGCTACAATATAACCAACTATAATTCCAATGAGTATAGATGATGAACTAAGATATCCCTTTGTCCAGTGCTTAACGAATAATATAACAACAAGCACAACAAACGCCAGAAACAGATTCTCTAGTGAGCCAAAGTCCTTAGCTCCATTTCCACCACCGAATGAATTGATACCAACTGAAATAAGTGACAATCCAATAGAAAGCACAACCGTTCCTGTTACAACTGATGGGAAAAATCTTCTTAACGGCTTAATAAATGCACCAAGCACAGTTTCAAAAAGACCACCCATAATGGAAGCACCCATAATAGCACCATAGGCTAATATTCCGCCACCCATAACCTTTGTTATACTGCTGAACACTCCGATAAATCCTGAGCTCGTACCCATAATAATAGGCACCTTTCCTCCAACAGGTCCTACTGAAAATAACTGTATAAGCGTTACAATACCTGCTATAATCATAGCATTCTGTAAAAGTGCAACCTGAATAGATGCATACTCACTTCCTGCTCCAATACCACAGGCTCCTGTAATAATAAGCAACGGTGTAAGATTTCCTACAAACATCGCCATAACGTGCTGAAGTCCAAGTGGTATCGCCTGTTTTAATGAAAGCTTTCCATTAAAATCATATGCCTCCGGCATAAGTTCTTTTATTTTTTTCATATATCCTCCGGTATATTAACCATAATCTATCTGTTATTAATCTCATATGAAGAAGGTCTAGGGAAAATCATTATTCAAGTACTGATTTTCCTTAGACCTTCCTTCTGTATGACCTACGCTTATTATCTCTGCACATCAAATGAAGCATTATTCATAAGTCGCTTAATCTGGTCAACGCTTGTGATGTTAGTATCGCCGCGGATAGCGTGCTTCATTACTGAAGAAGCTACTGCGAAATTGACGATATCTTCGTGCTTCCAGTCATTCTGCATAAGAGCATAGATAAGACCAGAAGAGAATGCATCTCCACCACCAACACGGTCAACAATCTCAAAATTGAGTGTCTTGCTTTCGTAAGTCTTTCCGTCAGCATAGTAGAAAGCCTTAAGAGAGTTATTACTTCCTGAATGAACATAACGTACTGTTCTTGCAATTGCCTTCATATGGTACTGCTCATCAATAGCCTTAAACACTCTGTCCATATCCTCAAATGATGGATCCATAGTAAGACCATCCTTAACATCTGTACCATCTGCATTGTATACATGGATAGGCTCAATACCTATAAGTACATCTACATATGGAAGATATCTGCTGAGTACATCCCTTGCAGTTTCAAAAGACCATAATGTACTTCTGAAATTAGGATCAAAGCTTACTGTAAGTCCAAGCTTCTTAGCTGCCTTGATAGCCTTATCTATAAGACGACGGCAGTTATATGAAAGAGCTGGTGTGATGCCGCTTAAATGTAACCAGTCATAATCCTTTAAGATGTTCTCAAAATCTACATCCTTATAATCATATTCAGCAAATGCTGAACTTCCTCTATCATATATTACCTGTGAAGGTCTTACTGAAACACCTTCTTCAAGGTAATAAAGTCCCATTCGCCCGTCAGACTTGATAATGTGCTTAGTGTGTACATCATTAGCCTTAAGGTAGTTAATACAAGACTTACCCAGGTCTGTGTTAGGTAATACTGTAAAAAATGTTGAGTCAACACCAAGGTTAGCTAAAGAAACTGCTACGTTGGCTTCTGCTCCACCATAGTTAACTATGAAATTGTGGGTTGTAACTATCTTCTCATAGTTAGGTGGTGATAATCTTAACATCAATTCGCCAATTGCTATGAACTTCATATGTGCCTCCATCTATCATTAAACTTTAAACCTGATATTAAGTAATATTTTATAGCAATAATCTGTACTTTTATTGCTCTATATTGTCAAAATAATACTCCATTTAATGATACTACTTATCCTATAAAATTGCAAATTGTATTTAACGCATTAACTCACAAATACCGCAGTATTTTGTTGCATTAACACATCATTTCATTGTATAATTAAAAATATTTTGAAGCGAGGAAAGTAATACCTATGGACATTTACGAATCATTGAACTCTATTTTAGTAACTTTATTCAATGATATAATGAACATTGAAGAAAAGGCTTTAATTACAGATGAATTTTCTGACATCACAGTTACTGATATGCACATAATTGAAGCTATCGGAATTAAAGAGCCACGCACTATGGGAACAATATCAAAGGCCTTAGGCGTGACTATGGGAACTCTTACAGTCGGCATTAACGGACTTGTTAAAAAGGGATATGTAATAAGGACAAGAAGTGAAGAAGACCGCCGTGTCGTATATGCTTCCCTCACACCAAAGGGTAATGCGGCATACACTCACCATATGAGATTTCATCAGGATATGATTAAACATATAACTGACAATTTAAGCGAAGATGAAGCCGCTGTACTTATTAAGACATTTACAAGGCTTGAAGATTATTTTAAAAGCATATCATAACATTCAAAATAATTATGGAATTATATTAACATATAACTATACTGTCGCAGCTGCGTAACCTTTAACGCACTGTCTGCATAGCAAAAACCCCACAGATATGAATTTCTGTGGGGTTTTTTGAAAGATTATTAATCTTTCCGCCGACCGGGCCGGCATAATTTATATATGAGAGTTTTGGAAAAGTAAGCTTATTTAGTTAATTCAGCTGTCTTATATATAAATGTTACTGAATTGTCCTTACCATCTGATTTACCAAGGAATGTATTGTAATTCTGACCAAGCCTGATTACTTCCTTGATTGTATCTACTGCTGTATCAGCATCATCACCAACAAGACTTGTAATAGCTTTAATACCTGTCTCATTGAATTCTGCCATACCATCTTTAAGTGTTATAGCACCATCATTAAGCTGTGTTACGCCATCTGCTAAAGTTACAGAAGATGACTTAAGTGTTGATGTTCCATCAGCGAGCTGTGTAGAACCACTTCTTAAAGCTTCATTGTTAGAATTAAGTGTGCTGAAACCGCCTGCAATCTGTTCAATACCACCGTTAAGTGTATCATTGTTACCATTAAGCTGTGCAAGTCCTGCGCTTATCTGTGCTATACCACCATTAAGTGTATCATTGTTATCGCTAAGCTGTGCAAGTCCTGCGCTTATCTGTGCTATACCACCATTAAGTGTATCATTGTTACCACTAAGCTGTGCAAGTCCTGCATTAAGCTGTGATGCACCTGCGTTAAGTGTATCGTTATTCTGAACGAGTTCACCAAGTCCGTCTGTTAATGACTGGCTTCCATCTGTAAGCTGCTTTAATGCTGCATTAATTGTTTCATTATTGCTAAGATTGCTGACAACTGCATCTAATGCACTTGAAGCACCTATATTGCCAGCGGCTTTAATAAGAAGTCCTAACTGGTTAGCATATACATAATCCTTTGAACCAGCCTGTGATACCTGTGGAGTATATGGCTTACCGCTTGTCACAGCTTCTGTATATGTCTCTGTTATTATATTAGTTGTATAAGCTGTAAGATACTTTACAAAATAAGTCGATATATCTGTTGCTGCCTCACTACTGCTCTTCTTGCCCAGATCACTAAGGTCTGTTGCTATAGTTACATCACTAAGGCCTAATGCTGTTCCTAATTTCTGTAAATCAGCTGCCTGCTCCATAACAGTCTTTCCTGTTGAGTCTGCTACAGAATTCATCTTATAAGCTGTTGAATTAGCTGCAAGTTCCTTAACAACATTTCCAATAAGTGCTGTCTTAATGCTCTTTATTCCTTCATTTAATTGTGAAGCTCCTGCCTCTGCACTAGCAACACCATCTGTATAAGCCTTTAAACCTGTCTGTAATGAAACTGCACCTGCTGCCGCACTGGCAACACCGCCTGTATATGTTGAAAGACCACTCTGTAATGTGCCTGAACCTGCATTAAGTGCTCCTACACCATCAGTATAAGTCTTTAAACCTGACTGTAACTGTCCTGCACCTGCACCAAGCTGGTTAGCTCCTGCTGTGTATGCACTGATACCATCCTTAAGCTGTCCTGCACCTGCTGCCAGAGCTGTAGCACCATCTGTATAAGCATAGATACCATCTTTAAGCTGGCTTGCACCATCATTTAACTGGTTCACGCCATCTGTAAGTGCTGGAATACTGTCAGAAAGTGTCTGTGTACCATTCTGGAGAGTAACTGTTCCATCTGTAAGCTGCTGACTGAAGCTCATTCATCTTATCTTCAAGCTTAGCAAGTGAGAAATCATCTGTATCTATATCATTAAGTGTGCTTGTTGTAGCAACTGACATAGACATATCAAGCTCGAAATCCTCTACATCTGCTGATATTTCAAAGTATTCTGGAATATCCATATCAAGGCTTTCACCATCAAACTTAAGGTTTAAAGTATCCTTTAAGCCTGGCATAGCCATACCAAGTGCAATGATATTATCGCCAACCTTGCTTACCTTGCCGTTAGTAACTTCTACATTACTGAACTTATCTGTTGGAAGAAGTGTTCCTGTAATCATAGTAAATGGAACATAAGCTATCTGTGACTTTCCATTAACTGTTATATTCTTCTTCTCATTGTTAGTATAGTCATATCTGATAGTAACCTTACCACTCTTGCCAATCATATCTTCTGGCTTAGTTTCAACACCATTTAACTTGTAAGTAACCTTTATTGAAACAGGAGCAGTCTTATCAGATGTGCTCTGGTTAGTTGTTGTTTCGCCCTTAGAATCAGTAACCTTTTCTGTTACAAGAACGTGATCCTGAGTTCCGTCTGCCTTATCAAATACATATACCATCTCGTCTCTTGTATTTGTCTTTAATGTACTTGTATTTGATATTGAAAGCTCGTTCTTAATAGCATTTGTTATAATATTCTCTGTATTAGAAGCAGCCTCACTGCTTATTGCAACCTCACTGCCTGTCTGATTATATGCTGTGCTAGTGCCACAGCCTGTAAGTGTTGAAGCAATAAGAACAACACTTAATAATACTGAACTATATTTAAATAAAGTCTTCTTAACCATAACTATTCCTCCATTTTCTTACTTCCTGATATATTCTTATATCTGTTACGACATATACATTTGGGGACCGTTCATACATCTTTCTGATTACATATCCTGATTCTTCTTAGGCTTAAATCCTATACTTGTATTAATAATCAGTTTATCAAATAACACAAACAATGATGGAAGTATGAAGATAACTACGAACATACTTATAATTGCACCACGCGCCATAAGTGTACAAAGCGAACCAATCATATCAACTGAAGCTATGCATCCAACACCAAATGTTGCGGCAAAGAAACCAAGTGCACTAACAATAATTGATGGTATTGATGTTGAAAGAGCTATCTGAATTGCTTCCTTCTTAGCGTATCCCTGGCTTCTTTCCTTCTTATATCTTGTTGTCATAAGAATAGCATAATCGACTGTTGCACCAAGCTGGATAGTACCTATAACTACTGATGCAATAAATGGTATCTGTGTATGAGTAAAATATGGAATACCCATATTAACAAAGATAGCAAATTCGATTGCTGAAACAAGTATAATTGGAAGCGATATTGATTTAAGTACGAACAGGATAATAACAAATATAGCTACTATCGATACCGCACTGACTGTCTTAAAGTCCTTATCTGTTATAGTGATAAGATCCTTGGTACAAGGAGCTTCGCCAACTACCATTGCCTTAGAATCGTAAGACTTTACAATATCATTCACCTTACTAATCTGATTGTTAATTTCATCTGATGCTATTTTGTAATCTGTAGCAATCATCATTATCTGATAATCTTCACCCTTAAGCTCTGATACTGTCTTAGCCGGTAAGAATTCCTGTGGAATACCAGACTTAAGTGCTGTGTCAAGTCCGAGTGCGAACTGTACACCGTCTACATCACCTAACTTATCAAGCATTTCGTTAGCTGTATCTGTAGACATACTAGAGTCAGCAAGTATCATATAGATTGAATTCATATCAAAGTTTTCTTCCAGCTTCTTATTAGCCTGTGAGCAAGCAAGGTCATCTGGAAGTGTATCAGACAAATCATAATATACTGATGTATGATTCTGTCCATATATAGCAGGTCCTAATAATACAACAAAGACAATTACAAATATCCATGAGTGGTTTACTATAAATGTAGCAAGCTTATCGAAGTTTGGCATAATCTCACGATGCATTGTCTTCTCTAATGCCCTGTCAAATGTAAGTATCAGTGATGGAAGGATTGTTACACAACCGATAACACCGAATACAACACCCTTTGCCATAACGATACCAATGTCAAGACCAAGTGTGAAGCTCATAAAGCAAAGTGCAATGAAACCTGCAACTGTTGTTATAGAAGAACCAACTACGGATGTAAGTGTATTACCAATGGCAACTGCCATCGCTTCCTTGTGGTCATCTGGATATATTCCCTTCATTTCCTTGTAGCTGTGCCATAAGAAGATCGAATAATCCAGTGTAACACCTAACTGAAGTACAGCCGCAAGAGCTTTAGTTATATATGAAACCTCACCTAATAAAATGTTAGAACCCAGGTTGTATACAATTGCCATTCCTATACTTATCATAAAAAATACTGGTACAAGAAATGAATCCATAAATATAGCAAGCACGATACATACAAGAACTACTGCTATAAGTACATAAAGTGGTGTCTCTTTCTCCGAAAGATTCTTAGTATCCGTAACTACTGCTGACATACCACTTATAAACGCCTGACCCTCTGTCTTCTCTCTTATCTGTGTGATAGCATTCATAGTATCATCACTTGAAGTTGTATTATCGAAGAATATTGCAAATAAAGTTGTATCTGTGCTGTCATTCTCGAAATACTTTCTGAATTTTGATGGAACAATCTCAGATGGAACATCTTCACCAACTATTCCTGTGTAAGAAATAACCTGTGCAACGTGGTCTACATTCTCTACCTTCTTAATAAGTCTGTCAGTAGACTTGGTATCCATATTCTGGACAACGACCATCGCGTATGCACCCTTATTGAAGTCATCCATAAGAATGTCCTGACCCTGCATAGTTTCTATCTCATTCGGAAGATAATACAGAATATCGTAATTAACTCTTGTATTAAAGTATCCGATTGCAGATGGAATAAGAAGCAGGAAACTCAGAATAAGAATTGGAATTCTGAGTTTAACAATTACTTTTCCAAACTTTTCCATAACTCGCCTCATTTCTACGTCTGCGACGTAATTTTACTTTGATTGGACTGATAACCTCTCAATAATTAATAACTCTCTTAATTAATTACATTTATTATCAATTCAATACATATGACCGTCATCTCTCAAATATGACTTATGGTCATTTTCTTTGCAAGTGTTATTCTAGCACAAAATGACCGATAGTCAATACTCAAAATGACTAAAAGTCATTTTTTTATAGATTTTTTATTTTCAATATGGTAGAATATTAATTGACAGAATAACTAATATTATGCCTGCATTAGATTGGAGATTTTATGGGAAAACTTGAGAACAACAAACAACAGAAAAGGACTTCCCTCTTAGATACAGCTTTTAAGCTCTTTACAACGCAGGGTGTTTCCAAGACATCAATTGCCGAGATTTCTCAGAAAGCTGGAATTGCCAAGGGAACTTTTTATCTGTATTTCAAAGATAAATATGATATAAGAAATAAACTCATTTCTCACGAGGCAAGCAAGCTCTTTAAAAATGCAGTGAATGCATTAGAGCTTCATATAAAAGAACAGCAGATTAGTGACCCTTCGTTTACAATTACATTTACCGAGGAGATTATATTTATTGCTGACAACATAATTAATGTGCTTAACACCAACCAGACACTTCTTACATTTATATCAAAGAACCTGTCGTGGGGAATATTTAAAGAGGCTCTTACAACCAATGTCGCTGATGACGACATTAATTTTAAAGATATATACTATGAAATGCTTGAAGACTCTGGTCTTAACCTCAACGAGCCTGAGATTATGCTGTTTATGATTGTCGAGCTTATAAGCTCAACCTGCTACAGCTCAATCCTTTACAAAGAACCAGCTGATATTGACAGGCTCAAGCCTTATCTTTATAAGACCATTAAGGCAATTATTAATGAACATACAATAGAAGATTAGAAGATAAGAAATCCCCTTCCTTACCAGAAATATTATCTGACAAAGAAGGGGATTTGTACCACTCCACCTATAATTTTAAAATTTACTCTTAAATTTATTTTAGCTAAGACTCTCTTTTAATCACTCTTTTATATATGTTTTTAACATTTGTGTAACATTTTTTCTTTTAAGAACTAATTTCCCAGAAGCTTATTATATATATCCCTCTTAGATACGCCCCTGTCCCTGGCTGCTGCCTTCATAGCCTCTTTTTTATCAAGTCCCTGTGCTATATACATATCAACGTGTTCCTGCTCAGACATAGTAAGCCACTGTGCCTGTGCTTCCTCTTTAAGCTCATTTCTGTCTTTTCCAGCAATTACAAGAACATACTCGCCCCTTGGCTGGTTATTCTCATAATAACTGCACGCCTCTGCAAGCGTTGTAACCATACTATTCTCATAGCGTTTGGTAAGTTCCTTGCATATAGTAACTGCCCTGCTTCCTCCTAACACCTCAGAAAGCTCTTTAAGTGTCTTTAAAAGCCTATGTGGAGCTTCGTATATAATCATTGTTCTTGTTTCATCTTCAAGCTCTTTTAATATGTCTTTACGCTCATTCTTGTCCGCCGGAAGAAATGCTTCAAATGCAAAACGTCTTGTTGACTGTCCCGACATTGTAAGTGCCGTTATACACGCTGCCGCACCAGGAACTGATGATACCTTAATTCCTGATGCAAGTGCCTGCCTTACAAGCTCCTCTCCCGGGTCAGATATTCCAGGTGTTCCAGCATCAGTTATTACAGCGACTGACATTCCTTTAAGCATCTTCTCAACAAGCACCTTTGCCTTATCATACTTGTTATATTCATGATAGCTTGTCATCGGCGTATTAATCTCAAAATGATTAAGCAGCTTTATGCTGTTTCTCGTATCCTCCGCCGCAATAATATCAACTTCCTTTAATATCCTTAACACCCTGAACGTAATATCCTCAAGATTACCAATCGGAGTTGCACACAAATATAACTGCCCAACTCCGCTATTATTATGAAAGCCATTAAATTCTTCAAGTGCCTGCACACTATCATAATCAATATCTGTAATATTATCTTCCATACTGCTCCTCTCTTAAATTCATACTAATTGTACATTTTTAAAAGTTCTTCCGTGTAACTTCCATCGCTATTGTATACAATAAGTGGTTCTTCCACTATAAGCTGTGAACGTCCGCCCTTTACCGCCTCTATAAGCACCATATTAGCTGGCTTATCTATATGCGGATACACAAGCCTTATACGCTTTGGCTCAAGGTGGTTATTCTTCATAGAAGTAAATATATCTACAAGTCTTGATGGTCTGTGAACCATATACATATGTCCCTTAACCTTAAGGCACTTTGAAGCTTCCCTTACAACGTCCTCAAGACTGCATAGAAGCTCGTGTCTTGCGATTGCCTTGGCACTCTCAGGATTAACAATTCCGTGATTTTCATTCATATATGGTGGATTGCTTGTAACCACATTAAAAGAAGCCCCACCTAAAATATGTGAAGCTTCTTTAATATCACCTTTTACAATATTAACCTTGTCTGACAGACTATTAAGTTCAACATTTCTGACAGCAAGGTCATAACTGATATCCTGAATTTCCAAGCCTGTATACATACTGCCTGGATTTTTCGCCTGCATAAGAATTGGTATTACACCATTTCCAGTACCCATATCAAGCACCTTCTGGTTCTTTCCGGCCTTCGCAAATGTAGACAACAACACAGCATCCATTCCAAAACAGAACACATCTGTATTCTGGATTAGTCTGAGATTATCCCTGCATAAGTCATCAATTCTCTCATTGGCATTAATACCTGCATTAATCTTAACATCAGTCATCATTAATATGGGCTTTTCCTTCCTTTTTCTCAAGCTCTTCGAGTTCTTTTAACTCTTTATCATCTATATTCATTCTGTCGTTTCTTCTCTTAGGCTTAAATCTAAGCTCAGCAACAGGATACTCTCTTATCTCTTTCTCATCTCCATCAAGTGTGACAATTACCTTAACAAGCTGTCTTAACACATTAACGCTTGATACCTCACCCTTTAACTTCTCAGGTGTAGTAACATAATCTCCCACATTAGGAAGGTTGCTGTTAAGCTCCTCGTAAGTTTCCTGCTCATTCTTAAGACAGCACATAAGTCTTCCACACACACCCGATATCTTTGATGGATTAAGCGATAAATTCTGTTCCTTTGCCATCTTAATTGACACTGGTATGAACTCTGGCATATATGTTGCACAGCACAATGGTCTTCCACAAGAGCCAATTCCGCCTAATATCTTAGTTTCATCTCTTACACCAATCTGACGAAGTTCAATTCTTGTCTTAAATACTGCTGCCAGATCCTTTACAAGCTCTCTGAAATCAATTCTTCCATCCGCTGTAAAGTAGAACAATACTTTATTATTGTCAAATGTATACTCAACCTTTATAAGCTTCATTTCAAGATTATGCTTCTTAATCTTCTCAAGACATATCTTATACGCTTCTTTTTCCTTTTCCCTGTTCTTAGCTTCCCTTTCATCATCATCAGGTGTCGATATTCTGATAATAGCCTTAAGCGGCTGTACAACTGCTGAATCCTCAACCTCTCTTTCACCAAGAACAACGTGGCCATACTCAATTCCTCTTGCTGTTTCAACAATAACGTGCTGACCAACCTCAACATTATACTGTCCCGGTGCAAAGAAATATATTTTGCCCACCTGCCTGAATCTAACACCAACAACTTTAGTCATCTATTTTTAATCTCCAATCCTGCCAAATATTAATTCCTAACATCAGCCAATTATTCACTAACTGCCTACATATCCTCTTTCATAGCCATAATAAGAAGTTCTATGCATAAGTCAAAATTAACATTGGCCTTAAGTCTTACCTTTACTTTATCTATAGAATTAAGTATATCCTGAATTCCTTCGTATGACATAACCTCAGCCTGCGATTTGATAAGCGAAATCTCATCACTAAATATAAGGTAATTCGTATCATTGGTACTCTTAAACATAAGCACGTCCCTGAACCACATAGCCATAAGATCAAGATAATCGTCTATTGTAAGCTTGTAATTAGTCACATCTTTAACAACTGCCATTATGTCTGCCGCCGTCATATCCTTCACATTCTTGATAACGTGCATAACATCATTCTTTAAATGTGCGAATTCCGTACTTTCTATAATAGTCTTAGCACGTCCAATCTTACCCTGTGCAAAATCAGCCGCAAACTTACGTTCATATTCTGACACGTCATAGTTATCCTTAAGATAATCCATAACTACGCTTTCCTTTAATGGCTTTAAATCAAGAAGCACACATCTTGATATAATAGTCTGTAAGAAAATGTCTGCGTTAGTCGTAAGAAATATAACAATACCATACGCTGGTGGCTCTTCTATAGTCTTAAGAAGTGCATTCTGTGCCTGCACTGTAAGCTTCTCAGCCTCATCTATAATGTATATCTTATAACGGCTTGAGTATGGTTTAATAAGCATATCTGATATTATCTGATCTCTTACATCATCTACACCTATACTTGCAGGCTTCTCGTGTCGTACCCATATTATATCAGGCTGATTGCCTGACTCTGTCTGTATACAGGAATGACATTTATTACAAGGCTTATTATCGCCTTCTGCCTCACACTGTAATGCTTTTGCAAATATCTTGGCAATCATCTTCTTTCCAGCACCAAGCCCTCCATTGATAATGTAAGCGTGTGATACCTTATCTAATTTAATTGCGTTCTGTAAATGCTCTTTAATTGTATCGTATCCATAAATATCTGAAAATGTGCTCATTATATACTCCAATCTTATGCTGATATATCAAGCAATAAACCCCTGATATCATCAATTCTTCCTACAATCTCAAGATGATTTTTCTCTTCTTTAACAAGTTCTCCTGCCAGCTCATCAAGATTCTTATCCACAAGTTTAACAATACCATATACTCTGTGTCTGCCTCGTCTATCAAGAAAGTTCTCTCTTGAGAACTTATGGGAACGGTTAACAACCTCGTTAAGAAATCCCTTAACAAGCTCCCTGTACTTCCGCATATCCTTAATATCCATATGCTTTGCAATCTTCTCACCCTGCTCAGTAATCTGTTCCATCATACTGCCAAGCTTTTCCTGAAGATCCTTTTCTTCTATATTACTAATAAGAGTAAACTTAAAACTACTGTCCGTACTCTCTGTATTCTTCACCTGCTGAACTGAAGATGATGTCTGTATATCATTAATCTTTATATCCATAACTTTACTCTCTTTCGTGTCCACCATCATATAATTGTATCATATAAATATCATTAATACAATTCAAGCCAACTCACTCTTACTGCATTTATAAAAGCTGCTGTTTAATTGCCTCTTTGATGTCCCTTATACAATCCTCTATTGTTCCATCGTTGCTAAATCTCTGATTAATTCCGGCTTCCTTAATCTTTTCCTCCGAGAAATCTTTACTGTCTGCAAGAAAACGCCTGCACATTTCCTCATACTGTGGTACTTCCTGCTTCTGTTCCCTGTTGATAGCTCTCATAAGCCTTATTCCATCATCGACTTCTATATATATCGGTAATATTGCTTCTTTTCCAAAGTATGCGCAAAATTTATTGTAAGCCTCAATAGTACCTATGACAATATACTTATCACCGCTTCCAAGCCTAATCTGACCATCATCAACTGTAAAATATTTCCATTCACCATATACCGTGTTATATGTCCTCATTTCTATTACTTTATCAGCCGCTTCAAGCTCCAATGCCTTCTCATTATCTACATAATAATACTCTACACCTTCTTTTTCTCCAGCTCTCATAGGTCTTGTTGTATACATAATAACAGTCTTAAGATTTAGCTCATTATCACCAACTAAAGCCTTAAATATATTATCTTTACCACTTGAACTTTTTCCCATTAAAAATGCTATCTCAGGCATAACAAAGCTCCTTCTTTTACACCTACAACCTCCAGACCTGCCTCACCAGCCGCCTGAAGTATTGCAATAATCTTTCGTGTAATAACCTCTCCCGGACATAATATCGGTATTCCCGGTGGATATACATACACTGACTCTCCACTTATCTTACCATATATCTTCTCATTATTCATCTGAATTTCATCACAACCTGATAAATCCCGCCTGTTAAATGCTTGTGCAATTGTCAACGCCTGCTCATCCCTGAAATCGGCAATATTTACCTTATTACCATTATCCTCATCATTAATTAAAATCTTATCTTTACTTCTATTATTATATTTACTCCTACTCTCATCTATTTCTTCGTCTATCTCCTTTAATGCCGCAAGAACTCTATTATCTAATTCTTCGTCTATCTCTTTTAATGCCGCAAGAAATCTATCATAATACTCCTGCGAGTCAAATATTGATGTCATCGCTATCACATACTTTATAGATGACATTTCAAGCTGGATTTTATATTTATAAAATAAAGTGTCATATAACCATTTTGCATCTTTATATCCTAATACAAGCTTTGATATGTCATCCGTCTTTATTAACCTGATATGCTTTAATTCTGACAATCCATTTCTTAAAATAGTGAGCTTATCAACATATTCAGCAAATAATTTATCACCGTCATTCTTAACAATGCTTAAGCTTCTTGCTATGGAAGACATTAATATATACGATGGACTTGTCGACTGGTATATGTTCCAATACCTTCTTATACGTTCTACATCAACTATTCCATAATTAATATGCATAATCGCTGTCTGTGTAAGTGATGGAAGGGTCTTATGCACACTGTTAATTACTACATCAGCCCCACTCTTAACTGCTGACTGAGGAAAGCTTTCTGAGAAATTAAAATGTGCACCATGAGCCTCATCAACAATCAATGGAATATTATATTGATGAAGATACTCTGCTATTGATTTAATATCAGATACATTTCCCTCATAAGTTGGTGATGTAAGTATCACGGCTTTAATATCATTTCTGTCATGGTCTGAGCTGTATTTATCCACAATGTCCTTAATTTCTTTTAATGTTATCCCCTTATAATACCCATATTCCTCATCATATTCTGGATAAATATACACAGGATTCAGTTCATTGAGGATAACTGCATTATAAACTGATATATGACAGTTTCTTGCCATTATAACAACATCATTTTTATGGGTAACTCCGCATATTGCCGACATATTACCTGCAGTGCTTCCATTTACCAGATACCAGCTCTCATCAGCTCCATAAAGCTCCGCCGCCTCATCAAACGCATCTTTAATAATAGTTTCGGCATTGTGCATATTATCAAAACCATTAATCTCCGTTATATCTTTCTCATATGGATTTCCCATATCACCCATATATAACTCAATTAATTCTTTATTTCTCTTAGCCCCCGGCATATGCATAGGTACTATATTTTCATCTTTATATTTATCTAACTTAGACAATATATCATTATATTTAACATTCGGTTTAATGCCTGAATTTTTATTTGTAGTTCCTGCATTGCCATTCAATAATATATCATCATATTTAATATCCTTATTTGTAGTTCCTGTTTTATCCGATTTTCCCGTTTTATCTAAATTCATCTTTATACTCTTATCTCCATTCCAATTCATTGTTACACTCTCATCTTTTATTTACTGTTATTTATTATTGGGATACAAAAAAACCATAGATACTACATAACGTAATACCTATGGTATAAATAAGTGCCTAGAACCGGAATCGAACCAGTGACACGAGGATTTTCAGTCCTCTGCTCTACCGACTGAGCTATCTAGGCAAAGTAGCGGGGACAGGATTTGAACCTGTGACCTTCGGGTTATGAGCCCGACGAGCTTCCGAGCTGCTCTACCCCGCGTCATCTATAACTATTGTATTCATATATGATGAAGATTATTCATCAAATGGGCGGAGAAGGATTCGAACCTTCGAAGGCAGTGCCAGCAGATTTACAGTCTGTCCCCTTTGGCCACTCGGGAATCTGCCCATTGCTTTAACAATATATACTTATACCATATAAATGCTTAAAGTGCAAACGTTTTTGTGATTTTTATAAGATTTTTTGCAATATTTTTTATTTTCATCTACTTATTTAGATAACAAATTTTTATTTTTTAGAAAATTAACACCTATTACAGCTACGTAATATAATTGTGGTATTATTTAGTTAGTTCGCATTAAAATATTTTAAACCTACTTATGATATATTACTGAGCTATTAGCTTTTACGGTTACTGTTACAACATCGTTTTCCTGAACCACTTTTACTCTGCCACAGTTATAGAACTCTCTTGATGTTTCAATTAATCGTTCAAAGCTTTCACCATCTTCCACACCTAATGTCCAAGTTGGAATTAAAACTGTTTTGTCTGTATCTGATGTATTAATTGCCACAAAAGCTGCATTGTCCATATCAAAACGTCCATAGCACAGCAAATCTCTCTGCTCAACTAATGGCTTGTAAGAACCTGTTTTAAAAACTTTGTGCTGTCTGTGAATTGCAATTGTCTCACGGTAAAATTCCAAAATTTCAAAGTTTTCGTATCCCCAAGGATAAGTTCGTCTATTGTCCGGGTCCGTCCAACCGCAAACACCTGCCTCGTCACCATAATAAAGCGTAGGTGCTCCCGGCAATGTCATCTGCATTACAACACCTTGCTTAAAAATAGCTTCATCAATATCCTGACTTGCTGCCGCTGTTCCTGCTGTCCCCACACGACCAACCATACGGTTAGTTCTTGTAAGAAATCTTGAATGGTCGTGATTTGACAACTCATTCATTGCCACCAACAATGACTGATTCTGCATTCTTGACATCTGATACTGCATTGTAAGCTTAAAAGTTCCCGCATCGCCACGCATTCCCGGATTAGAATTGTCGGAATGCTTATCAACACCTGTCAAAAACCATGTTACCGGATCCATAAAGCCATCATAGTTCATAATAGTATCCCACTGGTCGCCCTGAAGCCATGAATTAGCATCTCCATAATGCTCTGCCAAAATAATAGCTTCCGGATTGGCTTCCTTAACTGCCTTACGAAATTTCTTCCAAAACTCATGGTTAAACTCCTGACTGTGACCTAAATCTGCCGCCACATCAAGTCTCCAACCATCTACATTGTAAGGTGGACTAACCCACTTCTTACCAACTTCAATAATATAATCGCAAAGCTCTTTACTACCTTCATAATTTAGTTTTGGCAAAGTATCAAAGCCCCACCAGCCTTCAAAAGAGTTATTGTCAGGCCATCTGTCTTCAAGAAACTTAAAATATAAATTGTACGGACTATCCTTTGAAATATAAGCACCGGATTTATAATTTTTATTCTTTGTATAAAACTTCTCTTTGTCCATCCACTTATTAAAAGAGCCACAATGATTAAAAACACCATCAATAATTATTTTAATTCCATGGGCGTGAGCCTTTTCAACCAATTCAACAAACAACTTATTACTTGCTTCAAGATTTGCAAGGTCAGTTGTTCTAACCTTATAGCGCTGAGCGTGCTCATTATTATTGTCACCGTCCTCTAATAACTTACCGTTATCATTAACAATCTTTCCAAAATGAGGATCAATATAATCATAATCCTGTGTATCATATTTATGGTTAGATGGAGAAACAAAAATAGGGTTAAAATAAATAACTTCAACACCTAATTTTTCAAGATATTCAAGCTTATCAATAACCCCCTGCAAATCTCCGCCATAAAACTGTCTTGTTCCATCAACAGCAGGAGGCTCCATCCAATTCTCAACCTTTGAAACTCCACGACCAATATAGGCATATTCATTAGTCATTACATCATTAGACTTATCGCCATTATTAAATCTGTCCACCATAATTTGATACATTACAGCGCCCTTAGCCCAATCAGGTGTTTTAAATCCCGGTGTAAACTCAAACTCCCATTCTTCAGAAAAATGTTCACTTGCACCGAAAACATTATAGTATAACCGGTATTGACCAACCGTTCTGAAATGGTACTTTATCATTTTAGTTCCAAGAGCCAGATTAATTGCATAATAATCGAATCTGCCCTTTGTATCCACGTGTGACATTTTCATCTCATAACCATCTATTGCCATAAAAGCCTGATTTACTGCCCCTATTGTAGTTCTGAGAATAAATGTATATGTATCCGACTTTTCATTATATTTGCAAAACTGACTTGAGCCATCGTGAAAAAGTGCTTCCTTTTGCTGTTTCATTTTTATAATCCCTTCTTCTAAAATTTCCGGTTTTCATACAACAGATTTCCCATTGTACAAAATAGTTGCAACAAAATAATAATAAAGTTCTGTTGCAACTATTTAACATTAAAATTTTATACTGTTTCCTCGTTTGTTAAAGAGTCGGCCTGATTATTATCAGCGTCAAATAGACTTTCAAATTCTTCACGGCCAATCTTTTCTTTTTCCATTAACAATGCTGCACTTGCATGCAACTGTTCCATATGGTCTTCAATAATCTTCTTAGCCTTTTTATAACATGTATCAACAATCTCCCTAACTTCCTCATCAATAGCTGAAGCAGTATTCTCTCCGTATCCCTTTGAATGAGCTAAATCTCTTCCAATAAATACATCGTCTGACTCATCATCATAATTAATAAGACCAAGTTTCTCTGAAAATCCGTATTTAGTAACCATTGCCTTTGCTGTAGCTGTAGCCTGCTTAATATCCTGTGACGCACCTGTTGTAATGTCGTCAAGAATAAGTTCTTCGGCTATACGTCCACCAAGGTCAACCATAATCTCCTGTAACATTTTGCCTTTTGTAAGGAACATTTCATCCTTACCAGGCAAAGGCATAGTATAACCTGCTGCACCTGCTCCTGTTGGAATAACTGAAACAGTGTGAACCGGTCCAACATCAGGAAGAACATGGAATAAAATCGCATGACCTGATTCGTGATATGCTGTAATACGCTTTTCTTTTTCAGAAATAATTCTGCTCTTCTTCTCTTTACCGATGCCAACCTTAATCATTGCCTGATTAATTTCAGCCTGTGTAAGAAAATGCTTTCCTGCTTTTGCTGCAAGAATAGAAGCCTCATTAAGTAAGTTTTCAAGGTCTGCACCTGTGAAACCTGACGTAATTCTTGCAATCTGTTCAAGATCAACATCATCACCGATAGGCTTATTCTTAGCATGCACTTCAAGAATCTCTTTTCTGCCCTTAACATCTGGTCTTCCAACAAGAACCTTTCTATCAAAACGTCCCGGTCTTAAAATAGCCGGATCCAAAATATCTACACGGTTAGTTGCTGCCATAACGATAATCCCCTCGTTAACACCAAAACCATCCATTTCTACAAGCATCTGGTTAAGAGTCTGCTCACGTTCATCGTGACCACCTCCCATACCTGTTCCTCTTCGTCTTGCAACTGCATCAATTTCGTCAATGAAAATAATACATGGTGCGTTCTTCTTTGCTTCCGCAAAAAGGTCTCTAACTCTTGATGCACCTACACCAACAAACATTTCAACGAAATCTGAACCTGAAATAGTAAAAAACGGAACTCCTGCTTCGCCTGCTGTAGCCTTGGCAAGAAGAGTTTTACCTGTTCCCGGAGGTCCCTCTAAAAGTATTCCCTTTGGGATTCTTGCCCCAAGCATAATATACTTATTAGGATTTTTTAAGAAATCAACAATTTCCTCAAGTTCTTCTTTTTCTTCCTTAAGACCTGCAACCTTGCTAAAGTCCATATTCTTAACTTCTACAACCATTTTGGCTCTGCTTTTTCCAAAATTGGCCATCTTGGAATTACCGCCTGCTGCATTAGCGTTCATCATCATAATAACAATTACAATTACCACACCCATAAGCAACATAGGCAAAATATTTGTAAGAAAAATGCTGTCTCTTCTTACATCAGCAATATATGGCTGTATATTCTGATTAGTCTTGTCATTAATGTCCTTTATTTCACTGATTACCTTGTTAACATCAGTAATATAAACATATTTAGTTGAACCATCCTGAAGTTTCACAGTAACCTTTCCTGTTGGAACCTCCTTATTCTGGTTAATGCTAACCTCTGTAACCTTTCCATCCTGCAAATCGTTTAACAAATCATTATATTTATAGTTATTTGATTTAAGTCCTGAACCTGCATAATAAAGCATAACTATAATAATAATTGCCATCCCTATAAAATAAATTCTCGTAAAATTACTTCTTTTATTGTTCAATTCATTCCTCCTATCTGGAATTTTTCAAGTCTGTGTAACTTATCTTTAATGTTCAATTGTATCCGATCCTATTTTTAAACCGATAATTTTATTAAGTTTTATTGCTCAATAACTCCAATATATGGTAAATCTCTGTAACTCTGGTCGTAATCCAAACCATAGCCCACTACGAATTTGTCTTCAATTTCAAATCCAACATAGTCAACTGTAACATCGTCAACCTCTCTTCTGTCCGGCTTGTCAAGAAGTGTTGTAATCTTAAGGCTTGCCGGTTTTCTTTCCTTAAGCATTGGAATAAGACGGCTTAAAGTATTTCCTGAGTCAATAATATCCTCAACAACAATAACATCAAGTCCTTCAATGTCATCATCCAAATCTTTCTTAATCTTTATTGTTCCTGAACTAACTGTTCCGCTACCATAGCTTGAAACACTCATAAAATCAAGTGTTACAGGAATAGTAATTCTCTTTGCCAATTCACATGTATAAAAAACACTGCCTTTAAGAATACAAATCAAACGTACTTCTTTTCCTGCATAATCCTTACTAATCTGTTCTGCAATTTCACATACTCTTTTATTAATTTCTTCTTCGCTAATCATAACATTAATCTTTGTATTCATAATAAACTCCTTATCATATGTTATTTTAGGTTTTTAATTCCTAATCTTCTTCAATATAATCTGCTCTTAAAATATTCTTTGTAGTTTCAGTAACCTTGTAATAAGCACTTATTCTGTATCCGATTACCCAAACCACATGACTTCCATCAGCCAGCAAAAGAATCTCATCCCTTTGCGCCTTTGGAATTTTCTCATTAATAAAATAATCCTTCAGCTTCTTTCTGCCTCCGTTTTCATCAACTGTTATAAAATCACCCGGTCTGCGAGTTCTAACAGTCAATTCTCTTATTTTATCATAATCAAACCATTTCGTATACAATAATTCCTGAATATTTTCAGAAGAAAAACTATTATTTTCAATGGTTATTGTTACATTTTCAGTATTATGAATCTTACCATTCTTTACCAAACACTGTTCCATTGTTTTTTCCTGATTCGATTCATCACTTTTCTTTTTTATTGATATTCCGTGATAAAGTCTTGTTGCCACAAGATTGTATGGCAAATCAACTGTTTTGGACACATTCATATCTTTCAACCCCACAACCAAAAGCACGTGTTTCCTTGTAATATCCTTTAGCTTTCCTGCTCCATTCTCAATCATCTTTCTTACAACCTGATTCAAAACTGCCGGGTGAAGATTAAATGCCTTCTCATCCAAAACTTCATCCTTAACATATCTTTTATATTCCTCAGCTGCCTGCCTATTTAAATAATCCCAAATTTCATTTAAATTTTCTGCAGCGTTTACAATATTATACTCAGCTTTTTTATTTATATTATTTTTTATATAAGGCAAAAGCTCCAAACGTATCTTATTACGGCTGTATTCTGTTTCTTTGTTGGTTGCGTCACTGCAATATGAAATATTTTTAGATTTCAAATAATGCTCAATCTCCTGTCTTGTACAACACAAAAGAGGACGCACAATCATATCTCTTCTAACCGGGATTCCCGTAAGTCCCTTTATGCCTGTTCCCCTAAAAAGATTAAACAGCACGGTTTCGCTGTTATCATTTAAGTTGTGGGCAACGGCAATTTTGATATTGTTGTAACTGTTTT
>ERZ773208.960-NODE-960-length-24836-cov-3.959727_pt1 | contig 24836 bp, 14 predicted proteins | sample MGYA00581006_ERZ773208 | MGnify/ENA primary metagenome ERZ773208 (study PRJEB29015, sample SAMEA2737793) | human gut metagenome | biome: human gut; feature: human-associated habitat; material: faeces | place: China | collected 2012 ... | reverse complement strand
GTCAGGTCTCAAAGACCCACTTTTTTGATGATATGAAGCGTTGCAAATTTACAATAAAATATATAAAAAACTATTGACAAAATCAAAAATATAGGTTATAATAACCTCATAGTAAAAGAGAGTAGCTGGCGGAGAGATCCGTTTATGTTTGCGTCAATACGTTCCGATGAGGGACCGCTGCATATCTAAACGGCGAGACTTTTATTGATTAAATTGCCACAGGCGCAGTTTACCCAATAAACGTCTTGCCGATTTTTTATGCGTTTATTTTACTGAGCCTATGAGAAAAGGAGGCTTTGAAGGGTATATCGGCAGCGACTACAGGAAAAAATAAAAAAGGTGGTATTTTATGAAGCAGTATCAAAAAAAACTTGACCAGCTTTACACTGAGTTTTCATCAGGTGAAAATGGTCTTTCAACCGAGCAGGCAGTGAAAAACTGCGAAAAGTTCGGACGAAATGTTATCACGGAGGGCAAGAAAAAGTCCATTCCCGTGATTTTTTTAGAGCAGTATAAGGACTTCCTTGTGCTTATACTCATTATTGCTGCGATAGTTTCAGCTTTCATGAAAGACGTTGAGAGCTGTGCAGTAATTCTCGTTGTTATCACAATGAACGCTATTTTGGGTACAGTTCAGACCGTCAAGGCTGAAAAGTCACTGACAAACCTTAAAAAGCTTTCTGCACCAACAGCTAAGGCGCTTCGTAACGGCGAAAAGGTAATTATCCCCTCTGAGGAGATCGCAGTGGGCGACATTCTTCTTATCGAAGCAGGCGACCAGATATGTGCAGACGGCAGGCTGATAGAATGTGCGTCTGTTCAGGTGAACGAGTCGGCACTCACAGGCGAGAGCGTTAATATCGACAAGGATATGAGCGATATAGAGGGCGAAAAGCCTTTGGCTGAGCGTGCTAACATGGTTTATTCAGGCTCTTTTGTCACATACGGCAGAGGAAAAATGCTTGTCACTGAGGTTGGTATGGACACTGAGGTGGGCAAGATAGCTTCACTTATCCAAAACGCATCAGAGAGAAAAACGCCTCTCCAGAACACGCTTGACGAGTTCGGCAAAAAGCTTTCCATTGCTATACTTATTGTCTGTGCAGTGGTTTTCGGACTTAGTGTGCTTCGTGGCGGCAAGCTTATGGATTCGTTCATGTTCGCTATCGCACTTGCTGTTGCGGCTATCCCTGAGGCTCTCAGCTCTATCGTTACCATCGTGCTTTCTTTTGGCACGCAGAAGATGTCAAAGGAAAACGCTATCATAAGAAAACTTCAGGCTGTTGAGGGTCTGGGCAGCGTTTCTGTAATATGCTCTGACAAGACCGGTACTCTTACTCAGAACAAGATGACGGTCAGAAAAATAATGGTAGACGGCAGGATAATCGACACTGACGCTGTTGATCTTGATGATGAAAAGGTCAAGACTATGACAAGAGCCATGATCCTTTGCAACGATTCAAGCTGTAAGGACGGCGTTGAGATAGGCGACCCGACTGAAACGGCGCTTATCAACTTCGGCACAAAGCTTGGTATCGACACTGACAAGGTGAGGGAAGATCTCCCTAGAATTTCTGAGATACCATTTGATTCAGACAGAAAGCTTATGTCAACTCTGCACGTTATCGACGGCGAGAAGGTGCTATATGTAAAGGGTGCGGCTGACGTTCTTATAAACAGGATAACTTCAAGCGACGAGGAAAAGGCTGTTATAACCCAGCGTGTGGCAGAGCTTTCGGAAAAAGGTCTGCGTATACTTGCATTTGCAGAGAAAAAATTCGACAAGGATACCGTATGTCCAGAGGACGAGGACGGATTGGAGTTTGTCGGTCTTATTGCTATGATGGATCCTCCGAGAGAGGAATCAAAGGCGGCTGTTGCGGAATGCCGCAAGGCAGGCATAAAGCCAGTCATGATAACAGGCGACCATATCGTTACGGCTTCGGCTATTGCCCGTGAGATAGGTATTCTTGACGACAACTCAAAGGCTGTTGAGGGTCACGAGCTTGACGCTTATTCAGACGAAGAGCTTGTTGACTTTGTAAAGGACAAGGCTGTTTACGCTCGTGTTACACCTGAGCATAAAATAAGGATCGTAAAGGCTTGGCAGGCAAACGGCTGTATAGTTTCCATGACAGGCGACGGAGTGAACGACGCACCTGCGTTAAAGCAGGCTGATGTGGGCGTTGCAATGGGCATCACAGGAACTGAGGTTTCAAAGGACGCTGCCTCAATGGTGCTTGCAGACGATAACTTTGCAACTATAGTCAAGGCCATAAGAAACGGAAGAAACATTTACGAGAACATTAAAAAGGCTATACTCTTCCTGCTTTCGGGCAACTTTGCGGCAATTCTTGTGGTGCTTTTCAACTCACTGCTTGGACTTCCTGTTCCGTTTGCGGCAATACATTTGCTGTTTATTAATCTGCTTACAGACTCGCTTCCTGCTATCGGTTTGGGTCTTGAACCTCACTCCGAAGAGGTCATGAAACGCAAGCCAAGAAACGCAAACGAATCTATACTCACACGTCCTTTCCTGGGCGAGATAGCATTGTATGGCGTAGTTATAGCGATAGCAGTAGCTTCGGCTTTCCTTATGGGAAACAAGACAAGCGCAGCTCTTGGTATGACGATGGCATTCGCAGTGCTTTGCTCTGCAAGATTGTTCCACGGATTCTCGTGCAAGAAAAAAGGTCCTGTTATCTTCTCAAAGGACTTTTTCAACAACAAGTTCGGTCTTATGGCGTTCGGCCTTGGAATGGTATTTTTAAACTCCGTTCTGCTCGTTCCACAACTCAAGGGACTTTTCAAGATAGCAGACATGACAGGTATGCAGTTTGCATGGATATACATTCTAAGCTTTGGCTCTATGCTCGTTATCCAGCTTATAAAGGCGATATTCTTTACAAAGTCTGAAAAGTAAGGCTGTAGAGTTATCTTATAAAAGTTTCAAGGGGGGCGATCTTAGGTCGCACCTACGCAATAAAAATAACCGCTCTTCGTGATGTCACGGGGAGCGGTTTTGTTTTACATATCTTCGCAAGGCAGCCAAATGCCGTCTTTTTTATGAAGTATCCTCTGAATTTCAGGGAGATGTTTTTCTTTTCAAGGACGAATTCTCCGTCAACGAGGTAGTCGATAAGGCTCAGCATTTCGTCTGTGTACTGTGTTCTGTATGGGGACTTTGAGCCTGCAAGCAGGTCAGTTTCAAGGGTACAGCCTGTGTAGCACCACACGTCCTTGTCGGGAAGTTCAGTTTTCACACGGCGGAGGAGCTTTGTAAGCTCAGGCTGGTTCTCCGGCTCCATAGGTTCGCCGCCTAAGAGTGTAAGTCCTTTTATATAGCCCTTTGAGAGGGCGTTAATTATCTCGTCTGCGGTGGTATCTGTGAAAGGCTTGCCGTAGTCAAAGTTCCAGGTGTCAGGCTGAAAACAGCCCTTGCAGTGGTGTCTGCAGCCTGATACGAACAGCGTGACCCTCACTCCTGAGCCATTGGCGATATCGGTTTTCTTTATCTCACAATAATTCATTTTCCGCTCCTTTCATACATACAACGCAGGGCAATACGATTTTGTATTGCCCCGATAGTTATATGCTGTTTGCTGTTTTATGTCAATAATAATGTTCATTATTTTCGGATTTTGCAGTTTTGAGTTTTTGAGTTTTCCTTGCTATAATGTTCATTTTTTTGACGAGTTTTGATTTTTGAACTTTTGGGTTTTAACGGCTATAATGTTCACTTTTTTGAAAATCGCTCAAAAAAATTTTTGGGTTTTTGTCATATTACATGGGTGTTTAATTACAATTCATAATGAGATATATTACGCTCAAAACGAGTAATTACTCGGGAATAATTACAATTCATAATGAGATATTAATATCTTAGACATTATTTTTGTAAGGTAATAATACATTTCATAATGAGATATTAGTATTTTGAGCATAAAAAACATTAAAAAATTACAATTTATAATGAGATATAATAGATGTATACTGTATCTCATTATCTTCTACAGAATATTATAACACTTTTAAATGAGAAAGTCTATATATTTTGCGATATTAATATTAATGCAGCCTATTAAAACTTCATATTTATATCGCAAAGCTTCTTGTAGCGTTCTTCACTTAGCTTTCCTATGTTGTAGTTCCTTCTTTGCAGTACCACCCAAACGCCAAGTTTTTCACCCTCAAAAATAGTTCGTTTTGTTATATCTGAACTTCCGTTATTTTGTTGTATATATCTTTTATATTGTTCGTATCTTCTTTCCCATTCTGCAGCTAATGGATCAAGTGTTATTCCTAATGATACAAGAGCGTCTTCTTGTGATCGAGTCAGTTTACCCGCCTTATATTTGTCTCTCTGCGATTGCAACCAATTGCCTAGAAAGACACCTTTATAGTGATCACGCTTTGGTATATTGGCAGTGCCACATTCCTCTTTGTATTCACAGAGTAAGGCATACCCTTTTTCCCAAGAATCGTTTGCTTTTTTTACGATCAATGAATTACAGGCGTTGCACCTCTGACCGTCAAGGAATGCCGACGGCTTGTATTCTTGTATTCCACCGCATTTGTTATGCTTTATTGCAATCTTAGTCCTTTGATCAACGAATTCACTTAAAACTGTGTAGTCATCCCCGACTAGATCATATACTCTTTCGGTGTATAGCTCAGTTGTCATATTTTTAGGGCGGCATACTCGACAACTCGGATATTTTATGAATTTATGGAATCTGCAACTGAATACATGTCCACAAGCCTTGCTTCGCATAGTTATTTTTGAAGACTCACTATCATAGCTAATAAATTCATAGTCTTCAAATTTTTCAAGCTTTTGCCTTACATCCCATTCATTTAACAGACTTTCACATATACACCTAACATGGTCGAATATGAATTTGCGTGGTTTTATCTGTATTGTTTCACCACAGATTTTATGATGTATCTTTGATTTTATATTTAATGATCTAAATGGCTCTAGTGGCTCATAATTCCCTTTACCAGCAAAGTCTATCAGCTTTTTGTACCTTTCATCTATTGATTTATTAGCGTCGCAATAAGTACAGCCCCAGCCCTCTGTGAGTGATGTAGGTGTTGCATAGAAGTTTTTGCCGCACTCAGCACAGTGGTATTTTTGTATAATAGGCGGAGCATTTTCAAACCGATGTATGATTTCCTGCACATTTGGAAATAGGTACATTAAAAGTGGGAGCATTGATCTAGCACTTGTACTCTGAGTACTGATAATACTTACAAGCAAGAAGTTTTTAAGATCTGCATCAAACAAAGTTACAAGTTTTGAGTCATTAAATGCAGAGATAAAATCTTCATACCCATTTGTTGCTTTATGTCCAAGTTCTTTTAACTTGTTGTATATCATATGTTTTAGATCAGCTATATTGCAGTTTGTATTTGAATTAAAAAGAGCTTGAGCATAGTCGGTGTATTCATTTTCTATAGCTATGTCTTTGATCTCTAGCTCTGTATAATGGGATAAGTCATATTCACATTCGTGACCCTTGATGCCAGTATACTTATACAATGGGGCCTTGTGTTTGTGACAGGTACATACGCCTGAAAGTTGATGAGCCCTGTGTATATATGGTTCTCCAAATATTTCAATGTCATTTTCTATGCATTGTGGGCATATGTGTATTTCCCTTATCATCGTATTTACCGGAGCATTTAGCGGATCAGGCTTTCTAAACATATTGTTTACATATCGTGTTTGTTGTCCTACAGAGAAAAACATAGCCTCAAAAGGAAATATTGACATAGATAAGAACATTTCTTTGAGATCCTTTTGAATGAAAAAACTCTCGTTAAGACATAATAGTCCATATCGAATGTCATATTCCAGAGAGCCAATTTTGGAGTTGAATTTATTAAGATATGAGTCTGCAAAAGTTGTTATCGGCAAACCATTTTTCTTTGCCAGACGATGTATCCAGGAATACATTAATTCATCAGGATAAGGGTTTCTGTATACAGGAATAACAGGCATTTATTTGTCCTCTTTATCTATGCCAAGAAAGTTCTGCATTTGAATTACGCTTGGAGTGTTCTTTTTATGCAGATCTGATCTTGTGTGTTGCTGTTTTGTAAGCTGTTCTATTACCAATTTGCTTATTTCTCTTTCGGTCTTTCCAACTGATGATTTTTTCCTTATTACCTTTTTGAAAGCGTCTTCTATTTGTGTCGGAGTGTATTCATCATAGATAGCGGTGATATTTGCCACGACATTTTTTATTTGTACCTTTTCCTCACTGCTGTTATTATTTAATATTTTCTCGGTTTCTTTGAGCTGTTTGGCTTCATCTTCTATTTTATCAAGCTCAAGCTTTGCATTGTCCTTTATTTCTTGCATAAGATAATCGCTAAAGTCAGAATCAAGATTTTCCAATACATCACGAAGTCCTGCGAAATGTTTGTTAGTTACAGCATATATATACTTGCTGTTTATTTCAGGCTTTTTCTTTCTGTTTAAAAAATCAATATTCATATATATGTAAATGCTGATAAGCTGGTCTACGATTCCCTTTGTAACATCATACAAAGCGTCTGTTATCTCCTCTGAAACTGTAACAGGTTTATCAAACCATTGGTATCGGAAAAGTTCGTTTACAAGAAAGCAAAAGAAATTTCTGTCCGTACAATACATATTCCCATTAATGACATTGCCGACTCTTCGAGCTGTTCTGAGTGTTTTAAACATTTTGGCTTTTGCGTCTTCTGTACCCACAACAGCTGTTGCGACCTTAGTTCTGTTTGAGAGTGTAAGCAGAGAATCGAAAGAGTTTTCTCGTGTGTGCGAAAAATCTAGTAGCTGTATTTCGTCGAAAATGATGATTCCAATAGCGAACTTTTCTACATATTCACGGATACGCTCTGCTTTTGCGCCTAATGTCCTTATTTTCATTATCTCAGCGGAATATATGGGTTTGATATTTCCCAACGCTTTATCGATAGCGTCACCTATGCCGTCATACAAGGCAGAAAAATTGCTGTTTGGGATACAGTTGACAACAAGATATGTTATCTGAGGAAAATACTCTCCGTTTTCTGTTGTGTGCATAATAACTTGCGGATAGTATGATACAAGCATTTGTATTGCAGAGCTTTTGCCGCAGCCTGAATATCCGATAAGAGAAAAGCCTGCGTCTGTGGAAGCACTTGAATCGCCTATCAAAATATTTGATGCGGCGAATTCCTGGTTTTCCACGGAATAAGATACCTTATCATTGTCAGAATGAAGAATGTGACGTGATCTGTATGATGTTATCAAGGCATTGTAGAAAGAAAGCTCAAGCTCTGCATGAAATGGAAGCGGAAAGCGTATGCTCCTCAGAGATCTTATCTGAAGTATCTTATCAATGGTTGACATACTCTTTATTTTATCGTAATCAAAATCGGCCATAGTTTGGCTATATGACGATATGATGTTTCTTCCTGTTCTCGGATATGGTAGAGCTTCTATGTATGGATTGCCAGCGTCTATTGCTAGTTTGGCTTCAACATATCGTGCAGGAACTATCCGATGTTCGTTCAGATCGTAATCATCATACTGTGACACGCCTTCTTCACATGTTACATAATTATATTTTGCCATTCGTTATCTCCCCAAGTTTGACATCAGTTGTTGTCATAAAAGTCCTGCAAAGCTTCTTCAAAGCTTGCATAATCCCGATACTCGGTCACACCGTTTTCTTTTTGTTCATCTGCTGAAATGTTTTTGGACGTTTCATCTTTGTTTTCAAGTCTTGTGCTTATCTTGCCCTCATAAGATACTTTTTGCTTGTCGATCTCACGGGAGCTTCGTATGTCCGTTGTTCGTGAGTGAACGTTTTTCTTTGCTGACTTAACGATACTCTCGTTGTTTGCATACACGGCAGAGTCTATTTTTTCGTTGTCTATCCTGCCTTTAGCCTGCATTTTCTTTTTTGCACTATAATATTCTTCATATTGTTTCATTGTAAGTCCCTTATAGTCGCTGTTGCCTGTAATGAGGACGTTTAGTGGTATCTTTACCAGCTTGGAATTTCTGATGTAGTATATGGCACCCACATCACGCATATCCATTCTCACTTCAAATGGCATACGCCTTGTGCCTGCGGCATACATCTCTGACATCAGCCGTTTATCGTTAGGTGCAAAGTACCACAAGCCTTTGTAGCTTATGCCTCGTTTTGATATCTTGGCTTTGATAGGCGTCATCAGGCTATAAAGGTATTGTTCAAGAACAGGTATCGGCTGCGGCATTCCATATTTTTTTGAGCCGTATTCCCACAATATCGCAGGAACAGGAGCTATGTTCTTTTCTATCATTTCTTTTGTGAGAGGGTATGTTTCAAGGTGCTGCTGATTATGTGCTAACACAAAGTTTATCACCATTCGGGTGTAATCGTGTATGGTGAGAGAAGCTTCTTTGTGATGAAGAGAATCATATCTTTTCTCGATAAGTCCGTGGTTTTCAAGGTGTACATTTTGCTTGGCGTGCATTTGATGAAAGGCTTGCTCAACAACGCTCTTGAGAGAGCCTGACGCACCGCTGACTATTTGTTTTTCAATTCCGAGTTCGTTGCATATCCTGTCAAACTCATAGCTTTTAAATTCGCTTCCACGGTCAACTCTTATTCTTTTGGGGATAACACCTGACGGCCATAGTCTTTTGTCATTAAATTCGATACCGTATTTTTTACAATATTCCTGCTTATCGTCAGCTAGATTCAAAAACAGATTTGTTATGCCGAGAATAGAGTTATTGTCAAATGCAACTGACACCGCAAGTATTATCCTAGAATATACGTCTATCATAAAATACACGATAGGGCGGCCTATTGCCTGGTCAGGGTCAAGCTCAGATACCAGAGAAACATCAGCCTCACAAGCGTCTATCTCGACCATATCCGCAGGTCCATAAACGTCTTTCAATGAATCGCTTATGAGAAGTCTTTTGTTGTTTCGCTGTTCAGCTGCAGAGGTTTTTATCAGATCTTTTTCTTCCTTTGTCAGATGTTTTTGGGCGTAATAGTAAAACTGTTTGTAGGTAGGTCTTTGACATTCAGGCAAAAGTAATCTTGTGGCTACTCCATCAATTATTTCTGCTTGGGTAAAGTGTAGAATATTCATTCTTGAAAAAGCATTTTTTAATGTTTTCTCTCTGCCTGCTTTGTATTCATTAAGGGCTTCCTCAAAATATATGACATATTCATTAGGCTTGACTACATTATCAAGATTATATGTGGATTTAGCTCCTGGTCGTGCTTTGTAAGTATATGTTTTTACTTCATTTGATTTAAACGATTTGGCGTTAATAAGTGAATAATTCTTCATTCCACTTTGAAAATAAGTGGTACACATTCTCCAAAAGCTCGATATAGGATAGTTGTATTTGGCTAGTATTTTCTGCAATTCTATTTTTGAGGATTTACCCATTAATCCTAGATAAGAAGGTCCATATGCGATCTTGACATCGTTCATAATATGTACTTTCAGTATATATCTGTTTCTTACGCTTTCTGATAGTTGGTCAATGTCATAAACGAGGGCTTGGTCTTTCTTTATTTCTATTTTATTAGATAATACCAAATCAGCTATAATGGTATATTTGATTTGTTGTAACTCCAGTTTGGTTGTTTCCATTTCACACAGTATTAAATGATCGTCAATTAATGATATTATTCGATAGCTGTTTTGATTATCTTTATCATACAATATATCGCCTATAGCCAAAATATAATCATTCATCTCAGTATTCACCCCATATTCTATCAAGATCGTCATTTGTTAGAATTTTGTGTTCCATATCGCAGCGGATCTTTTTCGTGGCGATATTATGCCTTATGTTACTGTATCTATCAAAGACACGGCTTTCGTCATAATACTCTGTGACAAGCCTTATATTTGATGCCAATATCGTGTTAACGTCCTCTTTGAAAAGCATATCAAACTCAATATTGTTATGTTCCCAGTAGAGCTTTTCTATACAGAGAATTTCCAAGGTACGTTTGCTTAGATCACGGTCAGGTTTCACAGAATATGCGTGCAGTTTATTATTTTTCTTTGTGACAAGAAAATCAGTTGTCATAATATGATCAGAATTGCCTGGGTGTTTAAAACCATATTTATCGGCGATCCTGCTTGTGATATTTCGGTCAAGAGGGTATTGCTCCCGAATATCTATATTATTATCGTCCCAGCGGAGAATGTAAAACCATAAAGCTTCCGCCTGTGACAGACAATGAACGCCACGTCCTGTTTTCCAATCCTTGATGACGGAAGTTGTCCCCAAGCTATTGAACTCATTGGTCATCACATATGGCTTGTACTTTGCACCCTCACCGGATCCTTGTCCCCTTGCTAGTTTCGTTGCTCTGGATATACGTTTGCTCATAGCTTTTCCCTCAATGTGTGGTTACACTTATTTGACTTATTTTTATATCTTAGTTAGTTTTTATGATGTTATACATCTTTTTTAGCACACGTTTGTTCTTTTATTATAGCATTGCAATATGAATTGAATGTTAATAAATCTTTGAACGTGATAGAATTATAGATTATTTCTGCCTTATTAATGTTACAAAAATGGCATAACTTACGTTGTTGTAAGTTATGCCATTGTATAATCAATGAAAATATAGGATATTAATGTCAGAGATATCTCATTATAATTGTAATTTTGTTTTGTGTACAAGCTGTTAATATCTCATTATGAATTGTAATTTTACAATGGGTTTTCAAAGAAATCACAAATGCAAAACTCTTTCCTTTATCTCCTGAGTCCTGCCCTGATTCCAGAACTGCGTGCCGATGTAGCCGCAGGTGCGTCTTGCAACGTTCAGAGTGTTCTGATCTCTGTTGCCGCAGTTCGGACACTCCCATACAAGCTTGCCGTCATCTTCTACTATCTTTATCTCACCGTCAAAACCGCACTTCTGACAGTAGTCGCTCTTTGTGTTAAGCTCTGCATACATGATGTTGTCGTAAATATGCTGCATAACTGCAAGAACAGCCTCTATGTTGTTCTGCATATTCGGCACTTCCACATAGCTGATAGCTCCTCCTGGTGAGAGAGCTTGGAACTGTGACTCAAAGGTGAGCTTGTCAAATGCGTCGATGTTCTCGGTAACATGGATATGATAGCTGTTTGTGATGTAGTTTCTGTCTGTTACACCCTCGATAACACCGAAACGCTTCTGCAAACATCTTGCAAATTTGTATGTTGTGGACTCCAATGGCGTGCCGTAAAGGCTGAAATCTATGTTTGTTTCTGCTCTCCACTTTGCGCAGGCGTCATTAAGGTGCTGCATAACTTCAAGTGCAAAAGGCGTTGCTGAAGGGTCTGTGTGTGACTTGCCCGTCATGTATCTTACGCATTCGCAAAGACCTGCATAGCCAAGTGATATGGTGGAATATCCGCCGAACAGGAGCTTGTCGATAGTTTCGCCCTTTTTAAGCCTTGCTAATGCACCGTTCTGCCAAAGGATAGGCGCAACGTCTGACGGAGTGCCTTTAAGTCTTTCGTGACGGAGCATAAGCGCACGTCTGCAGAGCTCAAGTCTTTCATCAAATATCTTCCAGAACTTATCCATATCCTTATATGACGAGCAGGCAACGTCCACAAGGTTTATTGTAACAACGCCCTGATTGAATCTGCCGTAATATTTAGGCTTGCCGTTTTCGTCAAGATATGTTGTAAGGAAGCTTCTGCAGCCCATGCAAGGGTAGCACTGACCATTGCCGTTCTTGTCTACCTTAAGCTCCTTCATTTTCTTTTCGCTTATATAGTCAGGCACCATTCTCTTTGCGGTACACTTTGCAGCAAGCTTTGTAAGCTCCCAATATTTTGAGCCTTCTCTTATGTTGTCCTCTTCAAGGACATATATTAGCTTAGGAAACGCAGGTGTTATATAGACGCCCTTTTCGTTCTTTACGCCTTGGATACGCTGTCTGAGCATTTCCTCTATGATAGCCGCAAGGTCATCTCTTGTCTGCCCCTCCGGCACCTCGTCAAGGTACATGAAAACAGTAACGAAAGGTGCTTGACCATTTGTTGTCATAAGAGTGATGACCTGATACTGTATCATCTGAACGCCCTGAACTATCTCAGCCTTTACTCTCATTTCGGCTACCTTATTTATAGTATCCTCGTCGGCAGGGATATTAAGCTCTGCGAACTCTTTTTTTACCTCACGGCGGTATTTATCACGTGATATCTGAACGAACGGAGCAAGGTGGGAAAGTGTGATACTCTGTCCGCCATACTGTGAAGAAGCTATCTGAGCGATAGATTGTGTAGCGATATTGCAGGCTGTAGAGAAGCTGTGTGGCTTTTCTATCATGACCTCGCTTATGACAGTGCCGTTCTGGAGCATATCCTCAAGATTTACAAGACAGCAGTTGTGCATATGCTGAGCGAAATAATCGGCGTCGTGGAAATGTATCAGACCTTTTTCGTGAGCTTCAACTATATCGTCAGGAAGCAAAAATCTTCTTGTGATATCCTTGCTGACCTCGCCTGCCATATAATCCCTCTGAACTGAATTGACAGTAGGGTTCTTATTGGAATTTTCCTGTTTGACTTCCTCGTTCTCGAAGTTAAGAAGAGAAAGTATCTGCTTGTCAGTAGTATTAGCCTGTCTGACGATAGAACGCTCATAGCGGTAAGTGATATAATGCTTTGCCACCGTATACTTGCCGTGGCGCATGATATCGGCTTCCACCCAGTCCTGAATAGTTTCAACGTCCATAGCCCTATTCATTTCAGAGCATTTGTCCTCTATATTCTGTGCTATCTCTCCTATTTCTCCCTCAGAGAGCCTATCCTTTTCCTCCACAGTGATATTAGCTTTCGCAACGGCATTTTCTATCTTTTCCTTATCGAACGTATTCTCAGCGCCGCTTCTTTTTATTATCTTCACCTATACTCTTCCTTTCATTCTATCCTGCTCAACCACTATATATTGTGGTTGGCTTCTTTTATCATAACATAATATTGAACATTTACTATTATACCACAATCAGAATATAAGTCAAGGGCATAGAATGATAAATAATCTACAAAAATTCCGGTTAAAAACAGAGCAGTTTGCCGAAAAAGTATTACAAATGATTACAAACACTTGATTGACAAAAAGTGTGAAAAACAATGGCATTTAAAGGGATGATAAAGGTGTGAAGCTACAAGAAACGATGTGAACATTCTGTAAAATAAGCAGAGAAATTCCATTAACTCATTGACAAAGGGGCTTGCATATGATATAATATTAGAGTTGAATGCGCCAGTAGCTCAGCTGGATAGAGTGACTGGCTACGAACCAGTAGGTCGGGGGTTCGAGTCCCTTCTGGCGCACCAATCATTTTTGATACTCACAAAGGAAAATCCACAGGATATAAAAAATGTGGACTTTCCTCAGCAAGTATCCTTAAGTATCCTTGCTGAGCATATATGAAAGCTTGTAGTAACAAACTAGGATATGTTTTGTGACATTTGTTTCGTTTCGCTCTTAGACCTTGTCAGGGCAGCAACGCACTGGGCGGAGCTTGGGCGAATCATCTGATGTTAATCCATAGTGGCGTCGGCACATAGGCTTGCAGTTAGCTTAACTGTTACTGGCTGGCTCGTGTTCATGTTCTGTAATGTTAAGAATGCCTGATCGGCGTGATTGAACAGTAACGAACGTCATGGCTCTAAGCGACTTAAAGACAACTCGATGTCTTGTTGTGCTTGTGTTTCACATCAGTTGACCTCATCTCAATCTTATTTGAGGACTTACGATATTTGATTTTCAAGCTGCATTTTTGATGAGTTGAATCAGCAGCTAAAAGCAAAAAGAGCTTTCCAGATGTTTGACATCGTGAAAAGCCCTTGACAATCTATTTCCAACGTGCTATAATAGAGCACGAGGATAGCATTCTCTGAAAGCTCACAGTTGATCCGAACATCTGTGTTGCTGGGCTTATAATCTCCGCCAAGAGTTTATAAGCCTTAGAGGGTGCGATTTTTTATGCCCTCTAAATTTCCTCTGTATATTAATTATACCACCATTTTGTCAATTTGTCAATACTTTTGCGGAAATTAATGGCGGAAAATATATATTTTATATATAAATGCAAAATGCCCCCTAGTGTGTCACCGTGACACACTAGGGGTATTTTCGTTATAATAATTCCACGATCCATTCAAGCCAACTTCTAATTGTTGAAGCCCTACGATAATATGTTTCGTCACTTTTCACTTTATATAGGTTACACTGTTTCATTATTGCAACAATTTCATGCTTGTTGATTTCTCCCTGACTAAACCATAAATTAAGAGTTTCTGAAAAAACCTTATGTGATAATATAGCTTCACAAAAAGCTAATTGCCTTTGTTTGTAGCTGAGTTTTAAAATGTTTTTTCCTTTTGACGTTAAGAAAAATGTAATGCTATCATTCCTTTGCTTGTCAACTAACCCAAGATAGCGAGCAGCGTCGGTATAATAATTTGTTTGCCTTTCGTCAAATGCGTAATTAATTGTAATATTATCTTTTGTCATAGGGTGTTCGTTTAATAATTCGCATAGATTTATTACTCGTTCAAAACTGTCTGCTTGTGGAAATGATATTTCAGGCTCATCAATTATCGGTACACTGTCAAGTAATTGATTGATTTCCTCAGATGTAATAGTCATATCTTCCTCCACAGAATAATTTTTCTGCTTGACAAGTGTCAGTGAACTATATTCCATTGGATCAGAAAATTGATATTCATATAAATGAAATATGCCATTGGAATACACAAGGAAAATTGGTTTGACATCTTTGTTTACACGATCTTTCCACGTCCTGAAAGGGTAGTAGAGCTGTCTTACAAGAAAATCTTTCGACAAATCTCGCTTTGCCTCAATTAGTGCAAGCTTTTGTAATCCCTCATATCCTGCATCTATCTCTATTTGAGAATTATGTACTTCAATGTTTCTTTTGTCATTGCATAGAACATCTTTGATCTCAAAATTGAAGTTACCAGATCCCATTCTGCCACTTACAGTTGGAACAAGTTGCTCATCTTCTAGAAAGTCTGCTATTATGCCCGACACATAAGCACAATTTAAAGCAACTGCTTCACTGGTGATAGAGTCTACATCTAAACTTTGAATGTAGTATGGTAAGCTTATTCTTGTTACTTCGGGTGACATAGGCTCGAATTTATGATACGCATCAAAATGAGAAATGATATAATCACCACGAGTAATAGGAAGTATGGAGAGCTTATTTTGTTTGAATAATTTAGGCAAATTGATAATGTGATCAAATTTTGCCATTAACCGTGGCTCACGAAACTCTTTAATTTGTGTAGCGGATATTTGAAAACACCCTTCTTGTTCTATTTGATGTAGAATATCGTATTTTTCAAATAATAAATGCCATGCTGCGTCATTCCTGGTTTCATGTTCAAGTTTATCTGTGTCATTCATAGTTTGTTATTATTACCTCGTCAACATCTCCACGTTTGCTTGCAACTGAGTTGATTGCCCTTTTGGCTTGTACAGTTGTTATATGATAATCAGAATATTGTTCTCTTATAAATTCAGTTGAAGAATTTGACAACATGAATTTTACACCACGTTCATTAAGCATATCACAGCACTCACGAAGTTTAATCTGCTGTTCTCTGCTAAAACCGCCTTTTGAATAACCAGTAAAGCTAGAGGTATCTGATATTGGATCATATGGCGGATCAAGATATACGAACGTTCCTCTTCGTACTTGTTCAAGTGATAATGCAAAATCGTTTGAACTGAATGTTATCTCAGCAGAGTTAAAATAATTACTTACGGCTTTCAAAACAGGTGCATTAACGATATTTGGATTTTTGTATTTTCCAAAAGGACTATTAAATTCTCCTGCATTGTTTACACGATATAAACCATTATAACAAGTTTTATTGAGAAAAATAACCCTTGCCGCTTTTTCGATGTCACTAAGCCTATCGTATTTTGATTTATCACGATCAATATTACGAAGCTCATAGTAGAAACTTTCCTCATTCGGATAGGTTTCAAGTATTTCGATAAGAGCGTCAACATCATCTCTTATAACAGTATATACATGAATGAGATCGATGTTAATGTCGTTGACTATTGCTTTTTTAGGCTGCAGATCAAACAAAACAGCACCGCCACCAACAAAAGGCTCACAATACGAGGTTATCCTTTTAGGTAGCATGAGCTTTATAGAGGGCAACAGCTGCCTTTTTCCTCCCACCCATTTGAGAACAGGAGAAACAAGTTTATTTTTGGACATTAAAATCACTCCGTTTTTGTGTCACTAGACAGTGTGTCATTGTGACACACCAAGGATTTTTATTTTATACAAATTCAATTTTAAGTTTTTTATCCATAGCAGCGGCAAGCCTTTGAAGTGTTTTTATAGACGGGTTTGCATTTCCATTTTCAATTTTGCTTATATCACCTTGTGCAATACCTGAAAGGTGGGCAAGTTGCTGCTGAGTTATACCTTTCTTTTTACGGACGTCAATTAACGCTTGAACTACTGCAAATTCAGGCTCTATAGAATTGTATTCTGCCTTAAGCTCAGGAACAGTTAGTTGTGCATTAAGAAAATCATTGAAATTTGTCATATTATTCTTCTTTCGATATTGAATATATCCTATAATTATCATATCACATTGCACGTATTTTGTCAACACGTATTAAAAACTAAGTCGCTTATCTAATGTGTCACCGTGACACATTGACATCTTTCATATACTCGTCGATCGTTTCAGCGACTTTCAGCTTTTCACGATATGTAAGGTGCGTGTATATATCGCTGGTGACAGCTATGCTGCTGTGACCGAGCCAGACCGACACGGACTTTAGCTCAACGCCGTGCTGAACAAGCAGTGACGCACAGGTGTGGCGAAGATCGTGGAAACGGCAGCGGAAATTCATTTCTGCCATTATCCTGCCGAAACCAACAGACAGATCGTCGGGCTTGACGATCAGCCCCATATCGTCAACGCATATGTATTTAAGATATTCTCGTGAATACTTGTCACGATGAGCCGTGTAGTTATCGCACTGCCTGCGCCTAAGCTCCTTGAGGTATCTGAGCACGCCTGAGGGGAGAGGCAAGGTTCTGCGGCTTGCTCTGGTTTTTGGAACGTCTGAAAACACCAAAGTTATCTTGTGATCTTTAATGCATTTGACTACAGTATGCTGTATGCACATAGTCTGCGTTTCAAAGTTTATGTCTGACCAACGCAGTCCCAGAACCTCGCTGCGTCTGAGTCCCATAGTTCCTGCTAGAAACACAGGCGTGTAGAGGTCAGTATTTTTGACCTTGTTAAGAATTATTTCAAATTGATCTGTACTTATGAAATTCCCACAGTAACGGTCAGTGCAGGGAAGCTCCGCAAGCAAGGCTGCATTGTGGTCTGTCAAACCGTTCTTGACCGCATAGCTAAGTGCCATTTTGATGTTTGAGTGATGTTTTCGTATCGTTAAGCCGGATAGACCGGCGTTGTATTTGACTAGATAATATTCCTCAAGCATACCGGGCGTGAGCTGTGAAAGCATTGTATTCTTGCTGCGAAAGTATGGCACGATGTGCACATACACCTGTGAACGATATGCCTCATAGGTGTTGATTTTTACCGCCATCTTTCGGCTTTTGAGCCATTGCTCGATCAGATCTGCAAACAGAATGTCATTTGCCTTTTTCTCAGAAATCTCGTCTTTGAGCTGCTGATTTTCCGCAGCAAGCTTTACCACAAGCCTTTCAAGCTCTTTCTTTTCGCTGATTAATTCTTCGATAGTTGTCATAATGATCCCCTTTGTTTTTAGAATATATAATATATTACAACAAAAGCAGAGATTTTTACAGCAGCAAAGCAATATCTGTCTGAAAAAGAAGGCAAAATTTGATAAAAAGCGTGCATATTCTAAAAAAAATAATTCAAGTATAGATACAGAAACATCAAATATCTGTTTTCAGACAGATAATCAAGAATGGGTCAGTTATAGACAGTTCATTTTACCCACTACCCCTTTTTAAGAAAAAAATCTCCGAAAGCCGAATTTTTTTCTTAAAACCTATTGACAAATCCGATTTTTTGTTATACAATGAACTTGTGTTTTTGATGGTTGTGTTCATTGTATAACAATGAATGCTCTGCCTCCTGCTTGAGCGGCGGGGGGCTTTTTTTATTCTGCTGTGAGGAACATATATGCAGACAGTATATGTGTTGTCTGTAAAATCACCTACACGAGTTCTGATTTTCTTTTTACGAATGAACTTACCTTTTACAAGCTTTTCTATCGTCCTGAGGACGTCCTGACGGCTCATGCCCAGAAGCTGAGATAGATCATTATAGCTTTGGAAAAAGCTCATGTGCGAGCTGTCAGCCAGCTTACAGCACATTATATACACTCTGAATTCATTTCCATTCAATCTGCTCATAAGCTTTTTATCCATGGTGAAATATTTAGAAGCTGTAGATACGGCTTCAATAGTGTATGTATATGTGCCAAGCTTTCCAGGAGCATTTGTTTGGCGCTTCTGGGACTTGATAAATCCACTCTTGAGCAGTGAGCTTGCCGCACGCTTAACAGTGGATACTGAAAAGCCGCATAGTGACACAAGAGTTGTCTGCTTGACTGTGATCTCATAGCCAAGCAGATTTCTTTTTGTATTCTTGTGGATAAGACTATAGAATACACAGGCAAGTTTCAAGTCTGATGCCTGTGTAAAACGTGTAACAAAGCTGTTAGGTATTCGCATTTTTCAATTCCTCATTGTTAATGTATTGTTCCAGTGCCGCCCATTCATCGACAACAAAATTGCTGCGTATATCAGGACGTTTCTGTATTTTCTTTATGTAGCCCCTTGCAGCGGCATAGTTCTGATCTGAAAGAAATCCTCCAAGCTCGCTTCCTACAAGTCCGTTGATCTTATATAGCAGGGCAGTGATATCGACATACGGACCATCGTCCGGGTATTCTCCTGGGAAATAGAGCTCGTCCTGATCGGTGTAATCATCTTCTTCGTCTGAGCCGCTTGTTCCATATGCCTCTGCAAAGATCTTTCGTGCCTCGTTTGCACGAAACTCATTGAGCTTTTGTACCTGTTGCTGATATTCTATGACTTGCCGTTGAGCCGCACCGGCATTTTTCTCAAGTTCAAGTGCAGCCTTATACATACTTTCGGACACAGTGCTGCCGTCTGACTTTATTTGGTCTATCTTGCCTAGCTGCATATAGTAGTCATTCATAGCACGTTCAGCGGTCTTTTTGAGGCTGTCTAATCTGTATTGATAACCTATTACGCCCAGACTGTCCCAAAGCTCGTCATATGGATACATTGCTGCGGAAAGGTCAATGTTGCGAGATTTTATCGGCAGCTCGTCTATAGGTATGCGTGGCATTTTGTTAGGTAGCAGATGATATGGCGTAATATTGGTCTTTATTGGTTCACATCGCATTTTTTTGACAATAGCAGTGCCGAACGGCAGCTTTGAGAGCTGTGTTGTATCGAGCAGCGCCTTGCTGTCAACTCGTTCACCTTGGTGATCTAAAAATCCATACAGGCTTCCGCTGAAGGTCAAATAGTTTACTGTTTCATTGCCTATCATTTCAGAAAACGCTTTGTTTGTATTGCCATTAAGAGATAATATGTATATCTGAATGTTACAGCCGCCTTTTATGCCATCTTCTTCTTTTTCATATTTCTTAAGCTGTCCGTAGTCCTGAAGAAATAGATTGAAAAGAATGTTAGCACCGGGTGAGGCATTCATTTTACTGCTGAGATCAGGCAGCTTAGTCATTTGTCCAAATTCGTCATACATATACTCTATTTTCCTTGGCAGCTTTCCGCCCGGATACTTTCTTGCCTGTTTTGCGAGGTACAAAAATGACTGATCTGCGAACATCGAGGCGATAACGTATCGTGATTTTTCCTCATATGGAACGAGCATATATATTATGCAAGGCTGATCTTCATTGATAAGGTCAGCAAAGTTTATTTCATTTTTAGATGTCAGCTTTTGAACACCCATATCCGTCATGAATATCTCAAGGTCTGCGGAGAGAACAGTGTATATTGAAGAACGTGTATCACCCTGGGAGAACTTTGACGTTGAATAGGATGTTCTTGCAAGACAGCCCACAGGCAGCGCATTGAACAGTTCATCAAGTGCGTTGACTTCTTTTTTGTTACCGCTTTCGTCCTCAATCACCGTATTGTATACGCCAAATTCAGTAAAGAATGTTGTTATGCTGTACATATTAACGTTTGACATATCACCTTTTTCATAGCCTTTATCAAGAAAATAGTATATCAAGGCGCTTAAAAGTGACCTTGCAGAGTCTGTCCATATTGCTTCGCTCTGTACATCATCTGTAAGACAGTGGGCAAATGAGCTGACAAGCTTAGAGGTTTGTGAAAGATCGTTGCTTCCGCTTCGTTTTGCAGCGAGATATTCGTCAATGATAAGTTGTAGAGGATTCCAACAATCAGATCGGTCAGTATCGATAAGGTTAAGAGTAACTATCTTGTAGCCGTTTCTGGCAAAATCCTTATAGGTCAGTTCAAGCAGCTCGCCTTTCATATCATTAACGATAACAGAGGGCTTTTCTTTTGCATTCGCCATAAGCCTCAGGCTTGGCAGCACGTAGCATTCACCCTTGCCGGAACGTGGAGCACCTACGGTCATTGTGTTGTATGTGCCCGGTTCGATGTAGTAGACGCCGTTGCTTTCTCCTATGAGCATTCCTGCCTTTTCTGCTGAAGTGATGTTATCCATAGGCACTGCCAGAAAATGATCTAACAGTTCGTTGTCCTCCATAAACTTGTTGTCACCCTTAACGTTCTTGCTGTCATTTTTCATTCGGTAGAGTGTATGCAGTTTTACCGTTATTCCCAGACCAACTATAAGAGAAAGAATTATCTCAAAAATGAACATCATAAATCCGGGTGGAACAATGATATTCCACGGCATAAAGTGCGTTCTTGAATAATCTGCACTGCCATTGACGGCGCTTATACTTCTCAATGACTTTATAACATAGATGAAAATGCTGTTAATGATAATGTAGACTACCGATGTTGCAATGGCAAACTGCTTTACTCTGATGTTTCTGCGGTCTTTGTCTTTTTCAATAGGTGTTTTGTTTACTGCATTAAGAACACGCATAGCCTGATCATAGATCCAGCCGAACACACATAGTATTTTTGCTATAGCAGCATTGAGTATACGTTTTATTTTGTCTATATACATATAATTTCCTCCTGTCAAACGCTGCGGCTTTTTTCCTTGGCTTTCGCCATTTCCTGCTCGATCTCAAATTCTCGCATAAGACGTGCTGTCTTTGCCTCCTCTGATTTTAATGCTTTACGCAGCATATTTGATGATTTATGAAGAAGTGTCCTCTGAGCCTGCATACAGCCTGCCAGTCTGAATTCAAATGGTATATCTGTTTTTTTGCCGCTTATTATCTTTTTAGCAATGTCATTGCCTGAGCGTGCTGACTTTCTCAGCCATTGATATGCTGCTTTCTTTTGACCGTCACGAAGCAGCATTAAACCATAAGCGAGCTGTCCATTGTTGTTGCCGTTTAAAGCGCACTGACGGAAGCACTTTTCAGCCATTTCGTTTTTATTTTCAGATAGATACACTTTTCCAAGAATATACTGTGCATTTGGATCGTTGTATTCAAACGCAGAACGCTTAAGGTATTCTTTAGCTTTTGTATTATTGAATGAGCTATAATATTTGCCCAGAGTGTATATCGCAGGCTCAAAGTCCTTATCGGCGGCTGATGAAAGATAGCGTATCCCTTTTGAAACTTCTGTTGTTTTTTTGCTGTCAAGAAGAATTTTTCCTGCAGCATACATTCCAGGTATGCTATCTTTGTCTGCGGCATTCGTGAAATACTGCAATGCTTTTCGTCTGTTGTTTTCAGACAGATACAGCTTGCCGAGGCGATAAGCTGCTATACCCATAGTATCGTCTTTGTGATCGGCAGCTTGAATAAGGTATTTCTCAGCCTGTGTATTATCGTTAAATTGCTCTTGATACAGTTTTCCGAGAGTGTATGCTGCATAGTAATTATCTTTTGCTGCTGAACGTTCTAAGTATGATGCCGCCTTGTCGTATCTCTCTTGTGAAAGATACAGCTTACCAAGACTATATTCACACAATCCTGTTTTATCCTGTGTGTTTTCAGCACCCTTTATCAGAACTTTTTCAGCCTTTTGAAGATCTTTTTTGTTGTCGCTCTGATAGAGCTTACCGAGCATATATTGTGCTTTATAGTTATTGGAGTCCGCCGAGAGCAGCAGATATTTTTCAGCACATTCAAGGTCTATATCCGTTCCTTTGCCATTCAGATACATCATACCTATCTTGTAGCTGATATTATCGTCATGGTTTTTCGTGAATACTTTCTCTAAACCATTTAAAGCTTCAGCGTAAAAATTATGCGCACTTGATAGGTCTTTTTCTACTCCTTGTCCCAGTTCATAAGCTTGTCCTACGGCATAACTTGCGAACGGCATTCCGCCTTTGCTGCTTAGTGAGCGCATATAATAGTCAAATGCTTTGGCATAGTCTGTTTCAACACCAGAGCCGTATTTGTATATGTTTCCGAGAGCAAAATAAGCATATTTATTTTCAGACAGCTTATAATGCTCTATGGCTGAGTTATAGTCTTGAGTAACGCCAAGACCATATTCATACATTTTACCTATGCGATAGTTGAGATAGGACTTTGTCCAATTATCACGTTTGTCATCACTCATGCTTACTATGGACAGCAGCTTGTGAAAATCTTCAAAGGCTTTGCTGTAATATTGCTGACTTAGTGTATCGCCGTCATTGGATTTTAGCATTTGGCTGTCATAAAGCTTGCCTATGTCATATGTTGCGATAATATTTCCGCTTTTGCTTTCTATTGAGAGTATTTCAAAAGCTTTTTCGGGGTCTTTCTTTATGACTGCTGATTTGTTCTGTTCATTTCCGTACATATAGTCGAGGGCAAGCTTATAGTTCTTGCTCCAATCTATGCGTAGACGTTCCACTGCCTGATCGCTTTTATCATTTTCAGACAGATACGCTTCAGGCTCTTGCGGAAAAATATCCGTGCTGTAGTCAGGAGCATTTGGTTCATACAACTCATCATAATTTCTTGAAGATAGGTACATTTCCAAATCATCAGGGATATCAGAGTTTTCTAAAGAGTCATAAGGCATAGCATCCTCTAAATCATCGTTTTTATTTTCAGACAGATACACTTTTGATTTCTGCGAGGAAATACCGTTGTTGTAGTCAGGCTCATTTTTCTCAGAAAAGCTTTCGCTTTCTTTTTCAGACAGATACATTTTCGGACCTGGGATGTTGTTGTCGATCTGTATGTTCTTGTCCTTTATCATATAGTATTCTCGGCAGATGTTCAGAAACGAATTGCCGACACGTGAATAAAATCCGTCTTTGCCGTCTCCGTTTTTGCCATTAAGCTCGTTTTCTTTATAATTTGCCCACCTTGAATTTTGTCCGTACCTTTTGCGAAACAACGTTGCTTGTATTTCGTCAAGCTTATGGAGATATGTGTCGAACATAATACTTAATGTGGGATTTTCAGATATTACAGACCGTATGCAGCTCTGAATTTCGTTTTTTATGGGTTCACTTTGTTTTGCATACCACCACTGATTGCCGCTGTTTTTTAGGTCATCAGGAAGCTTGTCGATAAGTGCGTTTATTTTTTGAATACTTCCTGCAAATTCACTTTTGATGCTCGGAGCAAGTACATCTCTTTGAAATCTTGTAAGCTCTTGTGCTGCTATGCTCTTGTCAATGCAGTGTGTCATTACTCTTTTTAGTTCGTCTAATGCTGCCTGCTCAACCTTGTCTTGACCTCTGTTCTTGTATGTAATGCGTCTGTCCTCAAGTCTGTGATATTCCACAAGCTGATAATGTATGTGCACGTTGCCTGTGTTTACATGGATAGCACCTACCCAGTAACAGTTGTTGGCGTCAAGCTTTTGCGATTTATCTATCATAGCGTTAATGCCTTTTCGTGCAGCGTCCACAAGTGCTTGTCTGTCTAGCATATTCCCTACAATGAAATCATTTTTTCGCAGATATGCATTATCAAATGATATAACACCTGCATACTTAGGGCAGCCCTCTGAACGGCTTGCTCGTTCCTGCTGCCGTATCTTATCCAGATCAGCGGCGGTCAAATTATCTTTAGTGCTTGTAAACGCTCCATAGGATCGTTCTTTTTTTATATCCTGTGCCTGACTCTTTTCGTTTGGTATGAACTCCGAATATACATATTCCATTTCATCAGCGTGCTTGCTGGGTTCGAAAGCCTCCGGACGCAGCATATAGTCCAGAAAATCGAATATCTTTTTGCCGCCGTCACCGCTTATACGCCAGCTGTACACGAATTCGCATTTATGAAATATATTTGGGGTCATTCAGTGTCATTCTCCTCATTGTCTTGATCTTGCAGTGCCGAAACACCTTTGTCAATCGATCGCCGGTGCACAAGTTGCTGATAATTTTCAGCAGACTTATTAAGCACGTCATGAGGCTTGCTGTCTGTCAGTCGCTTGTCTGCCGATTGGTATTCCTGCACCTCGTAAAAATGCAGGAGCGTGTTGACTCCGTCACGCTCCTGATATATCATACTCTCGCTTTCTCGTGCGATCATCAGCAGTTTATCTACATTTGCTGCGATCTCTCTCAGCTGTGTATCATCGGCGGTTTTATCGTGGTCACTATTGTATGCGTCATTTATCAATGCCGTCACACAGCCGCTCGTTGTTGTAATTCCTCGCAAGCG
>ERZ773208.929-NODE-929-length-25479-cov-18.717944_pt1 | contig 25479 bp, 28 predicted proteins | sample MGYA00581006_ERZ773208 | MGnify/ENA primary metagenome ERZ773208 (study PRJEB29015, sample SAMEA2737793) | human gut metagenome | biome: human gut; feature: human-associated habitat; material: faeces | place: China | collected 2012 ... | reverse complement strand
TTTCAATTTCTTCCTTTATCAGACTTCCTACACTTGAAAAGTGCGAACATAAAAACAGTTTCATCAATATTCTCCTTTATATATAAATTCCGATTTACCTTTCCGCCTGCTTCTCCGCCCGGGCAAGCAGGGAGGTTGCCGAACGGGCGTGGCACAGGGCAATGGCGATGGCGTCGGCGGCGTCGTCGGGCTTGGGCATGGCCTGCAAATGGAGTAGGCGCTTGGTCATGTCCTGCACCTGATGCTTGCTGGCGTTGCCGTAGCCCACCACAGCCTGCTTGACCTGCATGGGCTTGTATTCAAAAATGGGCAGCCCCGCCTGATGGATGGCCAGCAGAATGACCCCCCGGCTCTGGGCGACATTGATACCCGTGGTGACGTTCTGGCCGAAGAACAGCTCCTCGATGGCCACCGCCTCCGGCTGCGCCGTTTGCAGCAGCTGGGTCATGTCGTTGTAAATAACCTCAAGCCGCCATGGAAAATCCGTATTGGGGGGCGTGGTGATGGCGCCGCAGCCCAGCAGACGGTACTGTCCACGCTGGGCGTCGATCAGGCCGAAGCCCGTAATGCCGTAGCCGGGATCGATTCCCAGGATCTTCATCAGAACCGTCCTCCGGCAAGGTTGATGATCTGGGCGATCACCAGCAGAAGAAAAAGCACAAGCCCGACCCGGGCTGCCCACAGCTGCCACTTCGGGCGGGGGACATAGCCTTCTTCCTTGGGCTGCACGGTTTCATCGGTTTGCTCCATAACATTCACCTCGTCTCCTTATCATAACACATTTGTTTTGATTTGACTATCTCTTTTTTTATTTTTGGCAATACATGTTTTTCGTTCCATGGGAAATACTAGCGCTGAAAAGGCGGTGCATATTTATGGAGGAGTTTCAGTGTAAGACCACGATCTATTCCGGCCCCGGCGCGGTTTCGGCGCTGGCGGGGATGGGCGGCCAGCGGCTGATGCTGGTGACGGACCCGTTTTTCATGAAAAACGGCACGGCGCAGCGGATCGCCCAGACGGCAAAGTGCGCTCAGGTGGAGTATTTTGATAAGGTGCAGCCCGACCCCTCGGTGGAGCTGGCGGCGGAGGGGACGGCGCGGCTGAAGGAATTCGCCCCCGATCTGCTGGTAGCGCTGGGCGGGGGCAGCGCCATGGACTGCGCCAAGGCCATGGCCTATTTCGCGAAGGGAAACTACAAGCTGGTCGCCATCCCCACGACCTCCGGCTCCGGCTCGGAGGTGACGGATTTTGCCATCCTGACCCACAACAAGGTCAAGCACCCGTTGGTGGACAAGCGTCTGCGCCCCGATGCGGCGATTCTGGACAGCGACCTGCTGCAGGGGCTGCCCAAGGGGCTGATCGCCGAGACGGGGTTCGACGCCCTGAGCCACGCGGTGGAAGCCTACGCGGCAAAAAACGCGGGGGCCATGACGGACTTGTATGCCCGGGAGGCGTTCAGCAGCGCCTTTGCCGCCCTCCCGGCCTCCTATGCGGGGCGGAAGGACGTGCGGCTGAAGGTGCATCAGGCGGCGACCATGGCGGGTATTGCCTTTACCCAGGCAGGGCTGGGGCTGTGCCACGCCATGGCGCATAGTCTGGGCGGGCTGTTCCACGTTCCCCATGGGCGGCTGAACGCCATTCTGCTGCCCTCGGTGATCACCTGCAACGCCCATGTGGCGGCGAAGAAATACGCCGAGCTGGCAAGAGCCGCGGGGATCGGCGGCAGCGCCGATACCATCGCCGTGCGGAACCTGAAAAACGGCCTTGTGCGCCTGCGCCGGGAGCTGAACCTTCCGGAGACCCTGGCGCAGGCGGGGGTTGATCCCCGGTCGGTGTGGCGCAATGCGGAGCAGATCGTAAAGGCTACGCTGGAAGACCCTTGCTGCAAGACGAACCCCATGGAAGTGGAGGATTTTCTGGTGCGGCGGATTCTGGAAGAGGTGACCGGCCGTGTCTGACATTCTGCGAAGCGTGGGGCTGGACGTGGGAACCACTTCCACCCAGATGATCTTCTCGGAGCTGACGGTGGAAAATAAAGCGTCTGGCTTTGCGGTGCCAGAGATGGAGATCGCCCGGCGGGACATCCGCTACCGCAGTCCGGTGTATTTTACCCCCCTGCTGGACGAAAGTCACGTGGATGCCGGGGCGCTGCGGGAGCTGGTGGCAGAGGAATACCGGAAGGCGGGCATCCGCCGGGAAAGTGTGGATACCGGTGCCATCATCATCACAGGGGAGACCAGCCGCAAGGAAAACGCCCGGGCGGTGCTGGACGCCTTGTCGGACTTTGCCGGGGAGTTCGTGGTGGCGACTGCAGGCCCCGATCTGGAAAGCGTACTGGCCGCCAAGGGCGCGGGGGCAGTGGACTACTCCCAGCGGACGGGAAAAACGGTGCTGCACATGGACATCGGCGGCGGCACCAGCAATCTGGCGCTGATCCGCGACGGGAAAATCGAGAGAACCGGCTGCCTGAATGTAGGCGGGCGGCTGCTGAAATTTGACGGCGGCGGCACCGTCACCTACGTTTCTCCGGTGCTGGAGGGGCTGTGCGACTTAAAACCGGGGGACAAAGCAAGCCCCGGGCAGGTGAAAACCGTGGCCGAAATTCTGACGCAGGCGCTGGAAATGGCCGCGGGTCTGCGGGAGGAAACGCCCCTGCTGGAGCAGCTGACCACCCGGGAGGCGGGGCGGTTTGACCCCTGCCGGGAAAAGGAATTGGTCATTTCCTTCTCCGGCGGCGTGGCGGACTGCATTGAAAAAGAGCTTCCATGGCTGGAATTCGGCGATATTGGGCCGATTCTGGGACAGACTATCCGGGAAAGCAGGCTTTGCGGGGGAGAATTCACGCTGGGAAGCGAGACTATCCGCGCCACGGTCATCGGCGCGGGCTGCCACAGCGCCCAGCTGTCCGGAAGCACCGTGTTCCATCAGAACGTCCCGTTCCCGCTGAAAAACGTCCCGGTGGTGTCGCTGACGGACATTTCCCGGGAGACCATCCGCCGGGAGCTGGGCAAACAGGAGGACAGCGCCATTCTGGCGTTTCCGGGGATAAATTCCCCGGGCTACCGGGAGGTGGCGGCGATGGCGGAAGAGATTGCGGCAGGTACGGACGGAAAAGCGCTGATCTGTCTGGAACAGGACATGGCCAAGGCGCTGGGACAGGCGCTGGCGCTTCGTCTCGGCCCCAACGCGGAAATTCTGTGCATCGACCGGGTGAAGGTGAGCGAAGGCAGCTATCTGGACGTGGGTGCCCCGGTGGGGCCAGCCCTACCGGTGGTGGTAAAGACTCTGGTTCTCGGAAAATAGAGGGGAGAGGCATATGAACAAACAGGAACTGGCCGCCATGGTGGCGGAGATATTGAGCGGCATGGAGCACGAGCCGCCGGTGAAGGGCGGCGACTATCACCCGACTGCGCCCCAGCCGGAGAAAGCGCCCACCCCGTACCGGGACGGCGACTTTGTCCCGGATGTGACGGCGCTGGACTTACGGAAGCTCTATCTGGTGGAACACGCCGAAAACGAGGAAAAATTCCGGAAAATGAAAGAAAAGACCCCGGCGCGTCTGGGCAGCGGCCGGGCAGGGGCGCGGTATAAGACCCTGACCATGCTCCGCTTCCGCGCCGACCACGCGGCGGCGCAGGACGCGGTGTTTTCTCAGGTCAGCGAGGATTTCGCCGCCAAAAACGGCATGGTGGAGGTCAGAACGAAATGCCGGGACAAGGACGAATACCTGACCCGCCCGGATCTGGGCCGGTGCTTTGACGAGGAAAACCAGCAGAAAATCCGTGCCGCCGTCCCCGGGACGCCCCGGGTGCAGATCGTGGTAGGGGACGGGCTTTCCTCCGCCGCCATCACCGCCAACGCCATGGATTGCCTCGCGGCCATCCGGGACGGCCTGAAGCTCAGGGGCATTGACCCGGGAACGCCGATTTTCGTCCGCTACTGCCGCGTGGGCGCGGGGGACGCCATCGGCGACGTGACGGGGTGCGAGCTGGTGTGTATGCTGGTGGGCGAGCGGCCGGGTCTGGTGACGGACAAGAGCATGTCCGCCTATATCACCTACCGTCCCAGAACCGGCGTTTCCGAATCCGCCCGGACGGTGGTATCCAACATTCACGCACAGGGCACCCCGGCGGTGGAGGCCGGGGCGCACATCGCAGGGCTGATCGAGACCATACTAAAGAAAAAAGTCTCCGGCGTGGGACTGCATCTGGAGGCGGGGGCATGATCCCGGTGAAGGTTCTGGCGGTGCGGTATCTGGCCAACGCCGCCCCGGCGCTGTGCCGTCAGCTGGGCGCGCCGGAAGGGTATCCGTCTCTGGGGCTGCTGACCACGGACTGCGACGACGCCACCTACATCGCGCTGGACGCGGCGACGAAGGCGGCTCAGGTGCAGGTGGCATACGCCCGCAGCTTTTACGCCGGAGCGGCCAACGCCACCACCCCCTTTGCCGGGGAGGTCATCGGCATTCTGGCGGCGCAGACCCCCGGCGCGGTGCGAAGCGGCATGGAGGCGGCGCTGGCGGAGCTGGAACGGGTGGGGTTCGAGGACGCGGCGGGGGTGCCGTACCTCGCCCACACGGTCAGCAGCGTGGGCTCGTTTCTGGCAAAGGAGGCGGGGGTGCGCTTAGGCTCGGCGCTGGCCTATCTGATTGCCCCGCCATTGGAGGGCATGTACGCCATGGACGCGGCGCTGAAAGCGGCGGACGTGACGTTATGTAAACTCTATACCCCGCCCAGCGAGACGAACTTCGGCGGCGGATTGCTTTCCGGGACGCAAAGCGCCTGCGACGCCGCCTGCGGGGCCTTCGCCGATGCGGTAGCGGAAATCGCGGCGTCGCCGGTGGAGCGGTAAGTGGAAACACGAGGGGACATGTCCCCGCACAACTTGAAAGGATGGAACACGATGGATACGAATTCTTTGGGCATGATTGAAACAAAGGGACTGGTGGGCGCCATCGAGGCGGCGGACGCCATGGTCAAGTCCGCCAATGTGCAGCTGGTGGGCAAGGAGCAGGTGGGCGGCGGCCTTGTCACCGTGATGGTGCGCGGCGACGTGGGCGCTGTGAAGGCGGCCACCGACGCCGGTGCGGCGGCAGCGGAGAAGGTGGGGGAGCTGATCTCTGTCCACGTCATCGCCAGACCCCACGTGGAGGTGGACTCCATTCTCCCCAAGGGGCGTCCTTCCCAGACCCCGAACGCCGGGAAGTAAGGAATGCTCTATAACGAAGAAGCCGTCCGGGCGAATATCCGAAACCGGGAGGGCAAGCGCATTTTCTATCTGGGAAAGGGCGATCAGCTCACCAGCGCCGCCCGGGACTATCTCAGCCGGGAACGGATTGAGATCCGTCCCGGCGAGCAGGCGAAGCAGGACTGCTTTCCCCTTCTCACCGGCGGCTTCCTGACGGAAAAGCCGGAGCATATGACCCACTTAAACGGGGATTTTCTGGTGGTGAAGGATCACCCCAGAATTATTTTCCGGGGGAAGCTGGACACGCTGGAAGCGGAGCTGATCCTCTGCCAGCTGACGGACAAAGGTCTGGAAGCACCGGTGGGGGAAATTCTGGAGCTGGCGCGGCGGATCATCCGCTGTGAGGTGCTGGACGAGCCGCTGCAATGGGACAGACTCTGCGGCCTGACGGAGGATGAGCAGCGCAAGCGCAGCCATTTTCCTCAGGACTATTACGGCCAGCCCCACTTCATGCCCTCGGCGGCGGACGGGGCGGCCATTGCCCGGCTCAACCGTGCCCGGTGCGCTGCCCGGGAGGCAGAGCTGGCGGCGGTGACGGCCTTCCGCGACCGGGAGGGAAATCCGACCCGGGTGGATATCCTCCGGGCCATGAACCGGATGAGCAGTATGCTGTATCTGCTGATGATTGGGAAGCGCGCGGACGCCGGCCGGGGAAAAGAACGGTGACCTGCGGAAACGGACGACATCCGCAGGTCACCCCACAAAAAGGATGAACGACATGAAATTAAAAACCACATTGCTGGGAAAAACCTACACATTCCGGGATATCAAGCAGGTGCTGGCCAAGGCCAACGAGGAAAAAACCGGCGACCAGCTGGCAGGCCTGGCGGCGGAGTCCGCCCAGGAGCGGGTGGCGGCCAAGGTGGTGCTTTCCGCCCTGACGCTTTCCGATCTCCGGGAACACCCCGCCGTCCCCTATGAAAGCGACGAGGTCACCCGGATCATTCAGGACGACGTGAACGAGACCGTCTATGAGCGCATCCGGGGCTGGACGGTGTCCGACCTGCGGGAGTGGATTCTGGACGAAACGACCACGGGCAGCGACATCCGCAAGCTCAGCCGGGGGCTGACGGCGGAGATGATCGCGGCGGTGTGCAAGTTGATGGGCAATCTCGACCTCATCTATGCCGCAAGCAAGATCACCGTCACCGCCCACTGCAATACCACCATCGGCCTGCCGGGGACGCTGTCGTGCCGTTTGCAGCCCAACCACACCACCGACGACCCAGAGGGCATCACGGCCTCCACTCTGGAGGGACTGAGCTTCGGCGCGGGGGATGCGGTCATCGGCCTGAACCCGGTGACGGACTCCCCGGAGCAGGTCGGCAAGGTGCTGCGGCGTTTTCAGGAGATCAAGGAGCATTGGCAGATTCCTACCCAAATCTGCGTGCTGGCCCACGTGACGGCACAGATCAAGGCCGTCAAGGCGGGTGCGCCCTGTGACCTGATCTTCCAGTCCATTGCGGGCAGCCAGAAGGGCAACGAGGCCTTCGGCTTCTCCGCCGCGACGTTGGAGGAGGCCCGGCAGCTGCTTCTGAAGCAGGGCACCGCCGAGGGGCCGAACGTGATGTACTTCGAGACGGGGCAGGGTTCGGAGCTCAGTTCCAACGCCCATTTCGACACCGACCAGGTGACCATGGAGGCGCGGTGCTATGGCTTCGCCAAGCGGTTTTCGCCGTTTCTGGTCAATACGGTGGTGGGCTTCATCGGACCCGAGTATCTGTACGACGCCCGGCAGGTGACCCGGGCGGGGCTGGAAGATCACTTCATGGGCAAGCTCACGGGAATTTCCATGGGGTGCGACTGCTGCTATACCAACCACATGAAGGCAGACCAGAACGACATTGAGAATCTGGCCAGCCTTCTGACCATGGCCGGGTGCAACTATTTCATGGGCATTCCCCACGGCGACGACATCATGCTCAACTACCAGACCACGGGCTTCCGGGAGACGGCGGCGCTGCGGGAGATCACGGGCAAGACGGCCATCCCCGAATTCCAGCGCTGGCTGGAAAAGATGGGCTTCGTGGAGAACGGACGGCTGACAAAGAAAGCGGGCGACGGGTCAAGTCTGCTGTTTTAGCGGGTATCCTCAATCGTGTTGCCAGAGGATATTCCTGTAAGGAGGTTTCTATGGAATTTGACAAGGATCTGACCGCGCGGCAGGAAGCGCGGGAGCTGGCGCGCAGGGCGGAGACGGCGCAGCGGAAGCTGACAGAACTGTCCCAGAGCCAGCTGGATGCCATCGTGGAAGCGGTGGCAAAAGCCTTTGCGGCACAGGCGTCGGCGCTGGCGGAAATGGCGGTTCAGGAGACGGGCTTCGGCAATGCGGAGGACAAAAGGGCTAAGAATCTCTTCGCCTCCCAGCGGGTGGCGGAGGCGGTTCGGGGCATGAAGACCGTGGGCATTCTCCGGGAAGTTCCGGAGAAAAAGCTCTGGGAGATCGGCGTGCCGGTGGGGGTCATCGCCGCCATCGTCCCCAGCACCAACCCCACTTCCACGGTGTGCTACAAGGCCATGATCGCCCTGAAATCTGGCAATGCCATCGTGTTTTCGCCTCACCCCAAGGCCATTGCCTGCACCCGGAAAGCGGCGCAGATCGTATCGGAAGCGGCGCAGGCGGCGGGCACGCCTGCCGACGCGGTGGCGTGTTTGAGCATCCCGTCTCTGGACGGCTGCCAGGAGCTGATGAAGGCGGAGCCGGTGCGGCTGATTCTCGCCACCGGCGGCCCGGGTATGGTGAAGGCGGCGTATTCTTCCGGCAAGCCCGCCATCGGCGTGGGCGCGGGAAACGGCCCTGCCTATATCCACCGCAGCGCGGATGTCGCCCATGCGCTGGCCTGTATCGCAAGGTCAAAGTCCTTTGACTATGGCACCGTCTGCGCTTCCGAGCAGAGCATCATTGTGGAGAAGGGCATGGAAAGCGCCGTGCGTTCGGAGGGGGAGCGGCAGGGCTTTTACTTCATGGATACCACTCAGGCGGGCGCTCTGGCGAAGCTGCTGTTCCGCCCCAACGGAACGCTGAATCCGGACATCGTGGGCAGGCCCGCGGCGAAGCTGGCGGAAGCGGCGGGGTTTTCCGTGCCCAGCGGCACAAAGGTGCTGGTTGCCCGGGAGCAGGAGGCGGGGCCGACCCGGCCTTACTCCATGGAAAAGCTATGTCCCGTGCTGGCGTTTTTTGTCATGGACAGTGAGGACGCCGTCTTAAGCAAGTGCATGGAGGTCCTGCGCCACGAGGGCAGCGGCCACACCTTCGCCATTCATGCCACGGACGAGACGGTCATCCGCCGGTTCGCGTCCAAAATCCCCGTGTCCCGGTTTCTGGTCAACACACCGGCGGCGCTGGGGGGCATCGGCGCGACCACGGGGCTGTTCCCGGCGCTGACGCTGGGCTGCGGCGCGGTGGGCGGCAGCAGCTCCTCCAACAACATCTCTCCGTTGGACTTGATCAATATCCGCCGGGTGGCCTGGGATTTGGGAGGAAGTCCCATGGTTCCGCAGGGCGGCGCGGCTGTCGGGGCGGTGAATGCCGAATTGGTGGAGCTGCTTACGGAGAAGATTTTGCAGAGACTGGGAGAGTAAAGCCGGATTTTTCCACAGGGAGGCAAACAAATGGAAAACAGGGAACTTTCCGCTCTGGCCGAAGCCATTGCGGGGCGGATTTTTGTGGAGCTGGAAGCCTCCGGGCGGCATGTGCACGTGACGGCGCAGCAGGCGCTGGTGTTGTTCGGCCATCCCCTGACGCCGAAGCGGCCGCTGTCCCAGCCGGGGCAGTATCTGTCGAATGAACGGGTCACGGTTATCGGCCCCAAGGGAGAATTTCAGAACGTGGCGGTTTTGGGGCCGGAACGGAAGGACGCCCAGGTGGAGATTTCCCTCACCGACGCCCGGACGCTGGGCATCGACGCCCCCGTGCGGCTGTCCGGGGATGTCGCCGGAAGCCCCGGCGCGGTGATCGTGGGGCAGTGCGGCCGGGTCACGCTTCCTCAGGGGGTCATCGCGGCGAAGCGCCACATCCACCTGACCCCGGAGGACGCCGCCCGCTTCGGCGTCCGGGACAAGCAGACGGTGAAGCTGAAGGCGTACACCGGCCGCCCGGTGATTTTTGAGGACGTGGCGGTGCGGGTCAGCCCGGAATTTGCCTCCTACGTCCATCTGGATTACGACGAGGCCAACGCCTGCGGCTTCCGGAAGGGCGACCTCGGGAGGATTTTACCATGACCCGGGCGCTGCTGATCGGAAAGGAACCGGCGGCGGAGCTGGGGTATGATTACGTGATGGAAGCGCCCTACGACGCGGTGGTCATTGGCTCACTGCCCCTGTCCCAGCTGCTCAGGTTTCGGGAGGAGCGGGTGCTTTCCGCCCTGGCGGAGGGAAAGCCGGTCTATCTCTACACACCGGGGCTGCCGGAAGCGCCGAAAAACCGGATGCTCGCGGGAAGCCTTGCTTCCGCCCAGCGGGAACTGAAAAACTGGGGCGTCCTATTTACGGACGGCGGGCGGAAAAAGCTCATCACGGCGGAGGAAGCCCGGGCGCTTCGGGCGGCGGGGAAACTGCCAAGTCCCGGCGCGGTGCTGACGCCGCTGGCGAAGGAAATTATGGAGGGGAAGAAATGAAGGTAGGAAAAGTGGTAGGCGCCATCTGGGCGACGCGGAAGGCGGCGTGCCTGCAGGGGCAGACCTTTCTCGTGGTGGAGAGCAATGGAGAGAAAATCGTAGCGGCCGATCAGGTAGGTGCGGGAACGGGGGACAAGGTGCTGCTCGCCACGGGGACGGTTGCCAGCAAATACTGCATGGACGCCCCGGTGGATGCTGCCGTTGTGGCCATCGTGGACGAAAAGCAGTAGTCCAAACGTCCTGAGACAAAACGCCGTTCTCGGGACAATCCATAGTAAGGGAGAGAGGGCAATGTCATTTCATGAGATCCTCATAGCGGTTATGGCGGCTTTCGCGGTGGCCGGCGCCATTGACCGGATTTTCGGGAACCGCTGGGGGCTGGGAAAGGAATTTGAAGAGGGAATCCTTGCCATGGGTTCTCTGGCGCTGGCCATGGTGGGGATCGTCTGCCTGGCGCCGGTGCTGGCAAACCTGCTCAAGCCGGTGATCGTGCCGGTGTTCGCCTTTCTGGGCGCTGACCCCGCCATGTTCGCCGGAACCATCCTCGCCTGCGACATGGGCGGCGGTGCGCTGGCGGTGGAGCTGGCGGCAAGCTATCCGGCGGCCATGCTGGGCGGCGTGCTGACCGGCTCCATGCTGGGGGCGACCGTGGTGTTCACCATCCCCGTCGCTATGGGAATTCTGGAGGAAAAGGACAGGCCGGTCATGGCGCAGGGAATCCTCTGCGGCATCGTCACCATCCCGCTGGGCGTTCTCGCGGGCGGCCTTACGGCAGGATTCCCCATCGGGATGGTGCTGCGCAACCTGATCCCCATTGTCATCATCGCGGTGCTGATCGCTCTGGGACTGTGGCGGGCGGAAAACGCCATGGTCAGGGGCTTCGAGGTGTTCGGCAGGCTGGTGGTGGCCGTTGTGACCGTGGGACTGGCGGCGGCCATCGTGGAGGCGCTGACGGGATTCGTCATCATCCCCGGCATGGCGCCCATTTCGGAGGGCTTTGAAACGGTGGGCACCATCGCTATCGTTCTGGCGGGGGCGTTCCCACTGGTGTTCGTGATCACGAAACTGCTGCGAAAGCCGCTGATGGCGGCGGGGCGGTGGCTGGGCATCAACGATGCCGCGGCGGCGGGACTGATCGCCAGCCTTGCCAACTCCATTGCCACCTTCGGCATGGTGGGGGACATGAACCGGCGGGGCAAGGTGGTCAACATTGCCTTCGCGGTTTCGGCGGCCTTTGTCTTCGGCGACCATCTGGGATTTACGGCAGGCTTCGCCCCAGAGATGATCGGCCCAATGATTGTGGGAAAGCTGGTGGGCGGCGTCAGCGCCATCGCGGTGGCCATGTGGCTGACGGCAAAGGAAGAAAAGTCGTAACGGGCAGCGTTTCCCGACAAAAATCGGAAATTCCCGGTGCAGGGTGTTGACAAAACCCCCTGCACCGGGATATAATGGCGCTGTATATTTCAGAAGCTGTGAAGAGAAGAGTACGCTTTTTCTCCCGCGAAAGAGAGCCCCGGAAGGTGCGAGGGGGTGCGGCGAGGGGAGCGGAACATGGTCTCGGAGCTGAGCCGTCGAGCGGGGATTCTCCCCAGGTAGACGGTTCCGGTTCGCCCCGTTACAGGCGTTTGAGGTACGGACAGAATGCCCGTGCGAATCAAGGTGGTACCGCGTCAGTTTTTGTCGCCCTTGGATGATTCCAGGGGTGCTTTTTTATTTAGGAGGATTCTTTATGTGCGAAAAATGCAGAGGTAATTATTACATTACCACCCCCATCTATTACCCGTCCGCCAAGCTCCACATCGGCCACGCCTACTGCACAGTGGCGACGGACACCATGGCGCGCTTCAAGCGGCTCCAGGGCTATAACGTCATGTTCCTCACCGGAACCGACGAGCATGGTCAGAAGATCGAGGACAAGGCCAAGGCCGCAGGCGTGACCCCCCAGCAGTTCGTGGACAACATCGTCACCGGTGAGCGGGGCGTGCTGGATCTGTGGAAGCTGATGAACATTTCCTACGACCGCTTCATCCGCACCACCGACGACTACCACGTGGCGTCCATCCAGAGAATTTTCAAGAAGATGCACGACAACGGCGACATCTACAAGGGCGTCTACAAGGGCAAGTACTGCAAGCCCTGCGAGTCCTTCTGGACGGAAAGTCAGCTGAAGGACGGCAAATGCCCCGACTGCGGCCGCGAGGTGCAGGACGCGGAGGAGGAAGCCTATTTCTTCCGCCTGTCCAAATATGCTGACCGGGTGCAGGATCTGCTGGAAAACACCGATTTTCTGGAGCCCCGCAGCCGTGTCAACGAGATGGTCAACAACTTCATCAAGCCCGGTCTCGAAGACCTGTGTGTCTCCCGCACCAGCTTTACCTGGGGCGTGCCGGTGGACTTTGACCCCGGCCATGTGGTCTATGTTTGGATTGACGCCCTGTTCAACTACATGACGGCGCTGGGCTTTGAGAACGACAAATATCACGATCTGGAAGATTTCTGGCCTGCCGACGTTCACTTCGTGGGCAAGGAGATCGTCCGTTTCCACTCCATCATCTGGCCGGCCATGCTCATGAGCCTGAACCTGCCCCTGCCGAAGAAGGTCTACGGCCACGGCTGGCTGCTGCTGGACGGCGGCAAGATGTCCAAGTCCAAGGGCAACGTTGTCGATCCCTACGTGCTGGCAGAGCGCTTCGGCGTGGACGCCCTGCGCTTCTTCCTGCTGCGCTCCTTCCCCTTCGGCTCCGACGGCAATTTCTCCAACGAAGCGCTGATCAACACCATCAACGTAGACCTTGCCAACGATCTTGGCAATCTGGTCTCCCGGACGGTGGCCATGGCGCAGAAGTACTTCGGCGAGCGCCTGCCCGCGGTACAGACGGCGGACGAGGAAAAGGACGCCGAGCTGATCGCCATGGTGTCCTCCCTGCGGGATAAGTACGAGGAACAGATGGAGAAGTACGCCTTCCAGAATGCTCTGGCGGAGGTGTTCAAGGTCATTTCCCGCGCCAACAAGTATATCGACGAGAACGCCCCATGGGTGCTGGCCAAGAGCGAGGACAGCAAGCCCCGTCTGGCGAAGGTGCTGTACAACCTGCTGGAGACCATCCGCGTCTGCGGCGGTCTGCTGAAGCCCTTTATGCCCGACACCGCGGCGGAGATCGCCCGCCGTCTGGGCGATGCCCGGACGGACTGGGACAGCCTGACGGGCTTCGGCATTCTGCCCGCCGACGTCGCTACCGTAGCCGGCCCCGCCCTGTTCCCCAGAATCGACGTGGAGAAGGAGCTGGCCGCACTGGAGGAGCTGAACAAGCCCCCCGTCCCGGCGCTTCAGATCGAGCCTTACAGCGAGGAAAAGGTGGACTTCGACACCTTCTGCAAGTCCGACCTGCGGGCAGTGAAGGTCAAGGACTGCCAGCCGGTGAAGAAGAGCGACAAGCTGCTGTGCTTCACGCTGGACGACGGCACCGGCACCGACCGTCAGATCCTCTCCGGCATTGCGAAATACTATAAGCCCGAAGAACTGGTGGGCAAGACCCTGGTGGCCATCACCAACCTGCCCCCCCGGAAGATGATGGGCAAGGAGAGTAGCGGTATGCTATTGTCTGCCATCCACACGGAGAAGGGCGAGGAGAAGCTGAATCTGGTAATGGTCAGCGACGCCATCCCCGCCGGCGCGAAGCTGTGCTGATTTCTTGAACTGAACATGGAAACGGCGTGACCTTGCGGTCACGCCGTTGACGTTTATGGGGATGGCAGAAATGGGGTGTCGTTCCTGTCTGTTCTGCAAACTTGAATTTATAAAACAAAATGTTTCTTCATTTGTGCATACAATATTTGCCTGTCATCATCAGGTAATAAACTCTCTTTTTTCAAAGCATAGTGATGTGCGAATTCTGCATCTGTGTATGAGTGATTGTTGATTACAACGGCATTTTTATATCGCGGCCTCACATGGGGATGTAAATGAGGGTTTGGTATTGCTTCCTTGTAAAAGTTATTCAACAAACAACTCCAGTTGCTTAATTCGGCTCCTAATACTTCTCTAAAGATACATTCCAATCTATCCATAATGGTTTTCAATTCAATCCACTCAGAAATATCCAATTCTGAAAGACTGCCGCAATGTCTATTCAACACCAAAATACATCTGCCGACATAATCCTGTATATCGGCCAGATAGACAGACCAATGTAATGATTGATATAGCAACCATTCATTTTCTTTATAATCGCACCATTTGCAGCCATTCATCACATATCTCCACCAATTCCAATTTCTAATTCTGATCTTATCATATCACGAACCAAAAAACAAGACTGCTCAGCCGCGTCCGTTCACAGGTATTCCTCACTCCGCCATCTCCCGGAAGGGCAGATATTCCATAAACATCTGAACCGCCGGGGTCAGATGTTCCCGGTTTTTCATGGCAAGCCCAAGCTTCCCCATGCTGTACCATGCGTTTCCTCTCTCATGGGTCGTGACCATTCTGCTGGTCAACAGCGGATTTTTGCGGAAAGGGACATAAAGCTGCCGCATAGTCCCACATACCATCAGGCTGTGCTGCCGGACAGAATCTGGAAAACGTTCCTTTTCCAAAGAAAATGCGGGGAAAGGCATTCGCCTTTCCCCGCTCGGTTAAAAACTCAGTTCGCAGCGGAAATGGAAGTGATGTGGGGGTTGACGCCCTCGTACCAGTAGAGGAAGCCCTCGGCGTTGATCACGTCGCCGATCTGCAGTGCTTCAACAGCCTGATACACCTCGGTGTCCTGACCGCACAGGTAGGACTCCACGCAGAAGTTGTAGGTCTGGCCGTTCACGGTGACGTTGAAGTACAGGTCGTTGCCCTTCTCGCCGGACCCGTCCCAGTTGTACAGGAAAGCAGCCTCGTTGCCGTTGGCGTCGGTGCTGGGAGCTACGGTCAGGCCGGTGAAGGAAACGAACTCGTTCTGATGGTCGATCAGCTCGTCGGTGCCAAGCAGGTCGGTAACGTCCAGAGGCTCGGCAATGTAGGAATCGCCCTTGACAAATTCAAAGGTGCCGTCCATAATCTCCACCTCGCCGGACCACTCGCCCTTGTAGCCGGTGACGCGGATCTTGGTGCCGGGAACCAGCTTGGCAGCGTCCTCCTCGGAGCAGGCCAGATTGTACAGGAAATAAGCGCCGTCAGGGCTTTGGCAGTAGACGGTGACCTTGTTGTCCCACCAGGACTGGTGCGCCTGAACGTAGGTCTCCACAACGACCTCCGTGTCGTTGGCGGCGGCCATATAGTCGGCATGGCTCATTCCGGCGTCCTTCTTGGCGCAGGCGGCGAAGGACAGAACCATTGTCAGAACCAGAAGCATGGCAATCAGCTTTTTCATGTTTCAAAACTCCTTTTTCATATATCGTACCACGGGGTACAGCCCCATTATACTACAGGATTTGCGGAAATCAATCTTTTTTACGGCGTTTATTCAGCTTTTCCCGGAGAACGTAGACGCCCATCCCCACCCAGCAGACCGCAAGACCGATCAGCAGCGCCCTGGAGACGCCGGGCAGCGGCCCCAGGCCGTCGGCGGAGGCCTGAATCTGGTCTAAGCGGTACAGGGAGGAAACGTCGCTGTAAAGAGACGACAGGTACTTGTTGTTGATCGTCTGGTGACGGCGCACGGACTTGTTCACGTCCTCGATCAGCTGCCCTGCGGCGTTGCGCAGAGACGCGGAGCCGTTGAACACGGGGGTGACGAAGGTGCAGTCCGTGTAGCGCATCAGCAGCTGGGCGGCCTCGATTTTGGCGCGGTAGTGGGTGTCGTTATCCTCGCCGCAGCGGCTTAAATAGTCCTGATAGGCGGGGCTTTCCTGCGCCTTGGACGTGACGGGGATGTACCCCTCCGTCTGGGAATAGGCGATCTGCACGTTATTGGTCAGCAGATACTGGGCGAACAGCCAGCTCGCCAGTACTTCCTGCGGATCGGACTTGTTGAACACGCACATCGACGGCCCCTGAGAGATCATCTGGGGCTGCTCCGGGTCAAACTGGGGAACCGGCAGCACTGCCAGCTCAAAGGGAATCAGCTTTTCCTCGGCAATGTCGATGAGTGGAGCGTCGGCGCCCATCCATGTCGCGCCGGCAGTGGAGTCGATAGCGAAAATGCACTGCCCGGCGTTGAGGAAGTTTGCGGGGTAGCCTGCCAGCTTGAAGGTGTTGAACGCCCCGGAGGCGGCGTGCTCGGCAATGGTGGTGAGGATTTCTCCCGTGGTGTCGTTGAACAGCTGCACCTCGCCGCTGCTCGTAGAGTAGCCCGCACCCTGCTGCTTCAGCATCTGGATCATCATGTTGTCTGTGGATTTGTCGATGAAGGGGATCAGCACTTTCTGACCGTTGAGCAGAAAATTCCCGGCGCTGTCCTTCGCCATGGCGGCTTCGGAGACCTCCCACACAAAGTCCCATGTCAGGACGTCGGGGAGGGTGTAGCCCAGCTTTTCCACGTAGGTCTTGTTGACGTAGCAGGCTTCCGTGGAGCGCATGTAGGGGATGGCGTAATAGTGGCCGTTGATGGCGCATTCCGACAGAAACTGATGGGTAATTTCCGCCTGCGTGGGGGAATCGAAGCGCACCTCGCTGCCCCCAAGGCCGTATTTTTCATCGGCAAACAGCTCGTCCAGCGGAACCACCGTGTCTTCGCCGGTGAGATAAGTGGCAATGTGGTCGGGGTAGGTGATGCAGACGTTGGGGGTGGTGTCCGTGGCGATGTTGGTAATGACGTCGTTGTAGATTTTGCCGTAGTCCGTATACAGCCGGAGATTCACGGTGATGTTGGGATACAGCGCTTCAAAGTCCGCAATGGCCTGCTTGTAGATGTTCACCTGAGCCATGTTGGTGTCGTTTTTCGCCCAGAAGGTGATCTCATACCGCCGGGAGGTGTCAAAGTTGTCCGGAACCGGATAGGAACTGGAAGCGGCGGGATTCTCCCCGGAGGCCAGCGTACCGTGGCAGCCGGTGAAGGAAAGGGTCAGCGCAAGGGCAAGCAACAAGGCAAGCAGCTTTTTCATCCCTTCACGCCTCCTCTCGAAACGCCCTCCATGATCTTCTTCCGGAAAATCAGGAACAGCACGATCAGCGGCAGGGAAATGGCCACCACCGCCGCCATCATGGCGGGGATGTTCTCCCGGCCAAAGCCGTTTTCCCGAATCTCCTGAATACCGTTGGACACCAGAAAATAGGACTGATCGTCGGTAATGAGCCGCGGCCAGACATAGGCGTTCCAGCACTCGATGACCTTCAGAATGGTGATGGTGACAACGGTGGGGCGGCAGATGGGGATCATCACCTTGAACAGGTATTTGAGATCGGAGGTGCCGTCCACCTTGGCAGCGTAGTAAAGCTCATCGGGAACCTGAGAGAAGGTTTCTTTCAGCAGGTAGATGTAAAACACCGACGTTACGGAGGGCAGGATCAGACCGGTGAAGGTGTTGCGCAGATTCAGGTCGGTGATGGTGACGAAGTTGGTGATGACCACCAGCTCCGTGGGAATCATCATCAGGGACAGAAACAGGGCGAACACCAGATCCTTGCCCTTGAAGCTCAGCCGGGCAAAGCCATAGGCCGCCAGCACCGTGACAATGAGCATCAGGCCGGTGGTGACGACGGTGAAGACGATGGTGTTGAGAAAGTATCCCCCCAGCGGCACCTGGGTGAAGGCGTCCACGTAGTTTTGCAGAGTGGGGGACAGAGTGTACAGCTTGGGAACCCACTCGGAATTGTAAGCGCCGTAGCTTTTGACGGAGGTAAGCACCATCCAGTAAAAGGGAAACAGTACCAGAATGCCCCAGACGGTCAGAAAGAAATAGGTGATGGTTTTCCTGACACGGTCGCGGAGACGGGCGCTTTTTTCAATCTTTTCGTAATCCACGTTCGCCGCCTCCTTTTAGTAGTGGACGTGCTTCTTGCTCACCAGCAGGTTGATGCAGGTGATGGTCAGCACGATGGCGAAGAGCGCAATGGCCGCAGCAGAGGCGTAGGAGGGGTAGCCGCCGGAGTCGCCGTAGAGCATGTCGTAGATGTAGCCGACAATGGTGTTCATCCCGGCGGCGTTCAGATTGGTGCCGAACAGGGCGACGGCGTCGGAGTAGGCTTTGAACGCGCCGATGAAGCCTGTGATGACCAGATAGAACACGGTAGGGGAGATCATGGGCAGGGTGATCTTGGTGAAGATGCGCCACCGGGGAGTGCCGTCCACTTTGGCGGCGTTATAATAGGTCTGGTCAACGGAGGCCAGCGCCCCGGTGAGGATCAGGATTTTGAAGGGCAGAACGACCCAGATGGTGTAGAAGCAAAGAACGAACATCTTCGCCCAGTAAGGCCCGTCGATGAAGTCCACCGGCTCCGCGCCGAACCAGCTTAAGACCAGATTCACAAGGCCGTCGGAGTAGGGCGTCCGCTTGAAAAAGATCATGAACACCAGACCCACCGCCAGCGTGTTGGTCACGTAGGGAAGAAAGTAAACGGTCTGGTAAAGCTCCCGCAGCTTCTGAATGGAGCTGAGTCCCACGGAGATCAGCATGGCCAGTCCCGTGGAAAGGGGAACGGTGATCAGCACCAGCAGGAGCGTATTTTTCAGCGCCTGTAAAAAATAAGGGTCGCGCAGGACGTAGTGGTAGTTGTAAAGTCCGGTGCCGAAGTAGGTCTGGGACGCAAAATTATATCCTTCCTCAAAGGAATAGGTCAGCACGTCAATAAGGGGATACACCAGAAACAGCCCCAGAAATACGGCGGCGGGAAGCAGATACAGCCAGCCCTTCCAATTGTTCTTTTCCATAGGCTTTCCCTCGCTTCAGCCAAAATCGATCCGCGCGCCGGACTCTTTATGGAACAGGAACACCTTATTGGGCTTTAAGTCAAAGCGCACCTTCTGAGACGCCGTATTGACGGCGTTTTCCGCACTGATGATGGAGCGGATGGTCACGTTCTGGGACTTGGGATGGGTGGAGACGACACTGATATCCCGCCCCATGACCTCCACCCGGGACAGATCGCAGCTCAACGCGCCGGTCTCCGACAGGGTAAAGCCCTCGGGACGGATGGCGGCGGTGACGCTCTGGTTGGCCACACCGGGGACGGCCAGCACGGCTTCCTCGCCGATGTACAGATGCCCGTCCTTCACCTCACCGTCAAAGACGTTGATGGGCGGCGTGCCCAGAAATTTTGCCACAAAAAGATTCACGGGAGAATCGTAAACCGCCTGAGGCTTGCCAATTTGCTGTACCACGCCGTCCTTCATGACCACGATCAGGTCGGAGATGGACATGGCTTCCTCCTGATCGTGGGTGACGAATACGGTGGTGATGCCGGTGGCCTTCTGGATGCGGCGGATCTCCTCCCGGGTCTGGAGCCGCAGACGGGCGTCCAGATTGGAAAGGGGTTCGTCCAGCAGCAGAATTCTCGGCATTTTCACCAGCGCCCGGGCAATGGCCACGCGCTGCTGCTGGCCACCGGACAGCTCTTTTGGCTTGCGGTCCATCAGTTCTTCAATCTGCACCAGCTTCGCCGCTTCCAGCGCCATGTCGGCCATCTGCTGGTGGGTGAGCTTGTCCTTGCCCGTCCGGTTTTCCAGAGGGAAAGTAATATTCTGCCGTACCGTCAGATGGGGATACAGGGCGTAATTCTGGAACACCAGCCCCACGCCCCGGTTCTCCGCAGGCAGGTCGGTGACGTCGTCGTCGCCGAAGAAGATACGGCCGGAGGTAGGCTTCTGCAATCCGGAGAGCAGGTTCAGCGTGGTGGACTTGCCGCAGCCCGAAGGGCCGAGCAGACCCAGCAGCACGCCGTCGGGGATCTCAAAGGTGAAGTCGTTCACGGCGATCACGTCGGCGGGCTGCTTTTTGTTGCGGCTGGGGAACTTTTTCGTCAGATTTTGCAGCGTTACTTTCATGGAACCACAGTCCTTTCAAAGCGTTGTCTCCATTATATGCCACAAAGCTACGCATTTCAAGAAAAAAGAATCATCTGAACTGTAAAACAGCAATTTCTTCATTGGGGCCAGAACTCAGGCGTGTAATATGCCGCCGCTGATGCCGAAGGAGGAGGTTGTACCATAAAAAAGTTCTTGAAGATATGCGGTGTATGACATATTATCAGGAATGTCAGGAGAATGTGAGAGCAGCACCCCACGTAGCAAGGAACAAAAAGTCGAACTGCAAAAAGGAAGGATAGAAATGGGAGATAAATGAAAGGCTGCCCGTCAGGCTGCAGGCATGACCCAGGGACAGCTTGCCGAGGCCATCGGATGCCGGGGCAAGGATATCAGCCGCTGGGAAAACGGTCACGTAGAACCCGGTGTGCTGACCGTCAAGAAAATAGCGCAGGTATTGGGGTGCAGCATGGACGAGCTTGTTTGATGACGCACGAAAAGGAGTTGGGATTGCAAAAGAACCCCGCGGCTGCTCTCTTCGGGCTGCCGCGGGGCGAATCTTTTCCTGCTTTGCAGTCAACGGCAAATCTGCCAGTAGAGTCCATATTGGTGCGCTCGTGAGACTTTGCAGAAGACTGACCGTTGACATATTCCAATTTCATCCACATCCCTACGGGATGCGCCTGAAATTGGAGGGACTCTCCCACTTATCTTAAAACAGTCCGCCGGACTGTTTGTTGCGGCAGCGTTGCTGCCGCCGCCCTTTCGAGTCCTAAAACAGAAATAATCCGAACCTGTCTCTCACCAAGAACAGGTTCGGATCATTCTTCTCTGGTACGGGTGTTCTTATAGGACTTTTTGAAAAACCCTGTCATACCAACGTTTTTTTGGATTTCAGAGCATCAAATTTCCTATTTTTTCACTTCACATAGGCATCTTTTTCAAATCGACCGGGATACAACATGAACCTTGGTAATGATGTCCCGCAATCTATCATCGCCAACCATGTATTCCAGCGCCTCATCCGCCGTCTCACATACTTTCTCAGTTTCTGGTTTATTTGCTGCGTAGATTGTTATTTTCCCATCGGTACCATATCTGATGATATTAAACACAGCCCCATTCCACTCAAATTCAATCTCAGCACCCCAGTTGATGCTGCGCTTAAATTCACTGATGGTTTCAAAATTCATACTGCCATATGGAACAATTATTTCCTTCATGCAAAACACCTCGCTGAAGTTCTTAAATTCTGGTGCACCATTCGGATAATTGATCGGCGGACCTGGAACCGGATGTTCATCTGGATTATCCCAGCTAATTCTGTGGTCATGTGGGTTTGTATGCTTATCTCCACGGTTGTGATTTGTCTCATGCCGTTCCATTTCCGCCCGCCCATCAGGCCCCATTTTTGTCTTGTAAACATCACCGTTATTCATTATCGTTCTTTTGATTTCTCCGGGATTTCCCAGATAGCGCTGGTCTTGCGGCTTATTGGGATTTGGTCTCCATTTTCCACCATAAGCGCTTCCGCCGCCTTTACCGATCATGTATGCGTCCATTGTATCACAAAACGTGTGATTTGCGCCACCAATTTTATAGCAGTCCAAATCTTCATGGGGCATTGCCTTCTGGTCATAGTCCATGTACCGCCAGGAGCTGCGTTCATAATCCACATACACGATGTCTCCCTGCATCTCCGGAAACGGGGTGTTGTAGCAAATGATTCTCTCTGGCTCTATACGCCGCAGCATCTCATTGTAACCAGCCATGAACCATTCCTTCTGATCCTTTCGATGATCATGCTCGGAAGCCATGTAGGTTGAAACTGCCACAATGCTGTCCTTTTCAATGCCGTCAAAGCAGAAATCAAAGGTGGATTCATCACCTCAATTGACGGTTGGGATCACCCGTATACCCTTGGATGCCCAGTAAGCACCGCACCAGCGGTTACGAAACACATTATACATCTGCATCACAGGTGCCATTTCCAAATACATGCTGAAATCGGGAGAAAGCACAGCCCGGTATCGGGACAGCTTTTCAATGTCAGCCTCGGGATTTTTCCATACCCGCTCAAAGCGGTAATCATACAGGAAAAAATGCACCATCCGGTCAAGATGATTCTGATCTTCCAGCGGTATCTTGTATACTGCCAGAGAATCCCGGAATACGACATTATGGAGGTGCCCTACGACTGAATCAAAACTGACCCACGTCAGCCTGTTCTCCGGTATCGGCGGTCTGGACCTGGCGGCGGAAGCCGCCGGGTTTGAAACCGTCTGCCAATGCGAATGGGCGGACTTTCCCAATTTTGTCCTGGAAGCCAGGTGGCCCGATGTGCCCCGGTTCCGGGACATTACTACGTTTACGAAGGAGGCGTTCTTTGAACGAACTGGACTTGAAACCGTTACCGTTATCTCCGGGGGCTTTCCCTGCCAGCCCTTCTCTACAGCCGGACGGCGAAAGGGCTTTGCGGATACCCGCTACCTGTGGCCGGAAATGTGCAGGGTCATTGCCGAGCTGCGGCCCCATTGGGTGCTTGGGGAAAATGTTGCTGGCTTCCTCAATATGGGCCTCGACAAAACGATTTTTGACCTGGCAAAAGCGGGATACGCTGTTCTCCCATTCGTATTTCCGGCTTGCGGTGTCGGTGCGTGGCATGAACGCCAGCGAACTTTTATCCTCGCGGCTGATGTTTCCCACGCCCCTTGCCTCCGATTCGGCGACAAACCGGGATGCGCAAAACCTGGATGTGTTTCTGTCGGAGGGCGGGATCTTCCGCAAGCGGAACAGGAGCGGGGCCATCTGGAGCTTGAGCCTGTCGGCGGCGGTGTACTATCTGACCCCCAACGCCAGCCCGGACGCGGCCCTGAACCCGGATTGGGTGGAATGGCTCATGGGCTTTCCCCTCGGATGGACGGACGTATCCTCTGGGCCAAAGAGCCGGAGGGAATCCCCCGTATGACCCAGCGCATGGAGAACCGGGTACTGCGGCTGAAAACCCTGGGCAACGCCGTCTGCCCACCCCAGGCGTATCCGATTTTCCACTACATTTCCAAAATTGAGCGAGGGCAGTGCGGCGACGAGTGCCCTTACGGGAAGGCAGGTGAACAGCCATAGACCAGCGAAAAGCCCAGGCGAAGGTGGTTCAGAAGATGACCAAGGACGGTGCGGTAGCGGAAAACCTATCCACAGGAGAAGTGGAAAATATCAGCGGCAGAACGCCGGAAACGGACGTTGGCAGCGAAAAGCATCAATCCTCCCGGCTCCAATTCTCCCAGGAGGATTTGGAGAATCCGGCACTGGCAGATGCTATTCACCGCTCTAACGCGGCGGCAGACAGACTGGATGCTGCCAAGGAAAACATCCCAAAGCAGCGGCGCAAGGTGCGGCAGCGGGTTTATGACGAGACCACTGGAAAGGCAAAGACTGTTTACACTTATCAAGAGGTGGACAGGCCACCCAATACCAAACTGCGCCATGACCCGCTCCGTATGCCCTTCTGGGTATCGGGATACTGCTTTTGTTCCTGATTGGCGGTGTTTCCTCCTGTTCCGTAATGGCCGGTTCCGGGATCAGCAGCTTTGTGAGCACGTCTTATCTGTCGGAGGACAAGGATATTCTGGATGCCGAAAGCGCCTATCGCGCCATGGAGGCGGACTTGCAGGATCGCTTACGGAACTACGAACACACCCACAGCTATGATGAATACCACTTTGAGCTGGACACCATCGAACATGACCCCTATGTGCTGATCTCCCTTCTCTCCGCGCTCCACGATGGGCTCTTTACCATAGACCAGGTGCAAGGCGACTTAAACCGCCTGTTCGGTCTGCAATACATCCTGACGGAAACTGTGGAAACCGAAACCCGTTACCGCACAGAAACAGAGATCGCCCAGCGGCCTATGCGTGACCCAAAAACCGGCAAGATTCTGCTTGATAGGCAGGGCCAGCCCATTATGGAGGATTACGAGGTGGAAGTTGAGGTGCCATATATCTACACCATCTGCACCGTGACCCTGAAAAACCGGAATCTCTCCCATATCCCTGTGGAAATTCTGGGGGAGGACGGGTTGAGCATGTATGCCGCCTACATGGCGACCCTGGGCAACCGGGAAGATTTATTTCCCAATTCGTCCTATGTGGGCAAGTATTCCGAGACACCGCCCAAGTATGAGATTCCCAGTGAGGTGCTGGCGGACGAGACTTTTTCCGCGCTCATTACGGAGGCGGAAAAGTATATCGGGATGCCCTACGTCTGGGGCGGCAGCAATCCCAATACCTCTTTCGATTGCTCCGGCTTTATCTGCTGGTCCATGGGAAACAGTGGCGTGTGGAATGTTTCCAGGACCAGTGCCCAAGGGCTATACAATCTTTGTACGCCGGTATCAAAAAGCAATGCCCAGCCTGGGGACTTAATTTTCTTTAAGGGCACCTATGATACTCCCGGCATCTCCCATGTGGGGCTGTATGTGGGTGCCGGAAAAATGCTGCACTGCGGCGATCCCATCCGCTATGTGGATATCAACGCGACCTATTGGCAGGCGCACTTTTACGCCTTTGCCAGACCACCCTATCAATAAAATGGAGGATATTTTATGGCAACAACTGACAAGATCCGAAAGGATATCGCAAAGACCAAGGAGAAGATTTCTCAGCTTCAGACGAAGCTCCGCACCCTGGAAACTCAACTGACGGAGGAGGAAAATCTGGAAATTGTCCGCATGGTAAAAGCGGTAAAGATGGATAACCGGGAGCTGACGGCGTTCCTGCGAGCCTACAAGAGCTTTCTTTTCTTCGGAAGTGCCATAAAGAAGAACATCAAGCTGATATTCTACATGGCTTTTCCTCTGCAACGCTTCCACAAAAAGCGGATGCCACACTTCATCCGACTGTTGTGGTGCGTATTGCTTTTCCCACTTCCTCAGAAGATGGAAGTAATCAGACAGTATCTTGTAGCAATGATTTTCTTCCTGCTGATATTTCTGCTCCGGAGTAGGCTCTCGGATTTTCGGTCTGATTGACGGCTTCTGTCTGCTGTCATAGCTGATACCAAAATCATCGGCTATCTTCATAGCGGCTTCCTTGCTCGGCAAGCCGAAAAGTCGGGAAACAAAATCAATCACATCTCCGTCCGCTTGGCAAGCGAAACAATGGAAACGCTTATCCACTTTCATACTTGGATTTTTGTCATTGTGGAATGGGCAGACCGCCATTCCATTGCGACCCACACGAATACCATATAGCTCTGCCGCCTGTCTGGTGGTCACATTCTGTTTAACTGCTTCAAATACATTCATTACATCATCCTTTCGGGAAACGAAAAAAGGCACTCGACATTTTCATAGTGAAAACGGCAAGTGCCTGTTAAAGTTCCATATCCTGTTTTTTCTGTTTTGGTGCTTTCTGCACCTGTTTCTTCTGTTCCTGTTCGTACAGTAAGCGTTCTTTGAGAGAATGCTTCGGCTCTGGCTGTTTCGTGGCTGTCTGTTCCGGCGATAGAACCTTACCGACCCAGTAGCGAATATCCTTCATCGGCTTCAATTCCTCGTTGACTGCGGCAAGCTGTGCTTTCAGATTAGTATGAGAAATCTTCAAATCGTCATATTCTTTTTGCAAGGCTTTCAAGTCCACATTCAAATCACCCCCATGCTTTTTCAAAGTGCGGTATGCCTTGTTAAAAGCGGTAAGCTCGTCCTTGTGGCTTTCGGCATAGGCTTC
>ERZ773208.898-NODE-898-length-26146-cov-4.768656_pt1 | contig 26146 bp, 24 predicted proteins | sample MGYA00581006_ERZ773208 | MGnify/ENA primary metagenome ERZ773208 (study PRJEB29015, sample SAMEA2737793) | human gut metagenome | biome: human gut; feature: human-associated habitat; material: faeces | place: China | collected 2012 ... | reverse complement strand
GTGGGTATCAGCAACGAAACAAGCTTCTCATACCCTCAAACTTTTCATAGTGTGGGTATCAGCAACGAAACAAGCTTCTCATACCCACAAACTTTCCTCAATGTGGGTATCAGCAACGAAACAAGCTTCTCATACCCATAAACTTTTCACGCTGAGGCGGAAGAAGGGTACAGAAAGAGTTCATCTAGTCGTTGGCAACCCTACGTTAACAAAGCAAGTATAAATACTGCCTGGAAAGTGTTTTTAGAAATCCAAGCAGTATTTTTATGGAAAAATCCATGAAAACGCTCTAAAAATTACTGCTTCGGCATAGGATGCTTCCATTCCGGCAGTAAATATCAGTCAATGTAAAAGAAAATCACTTCAAACTTACTGCTTATACAGCACTAAATAAATTTCAGGCAGTAAGGATCGGAACATCAAAACAAAAATACCACCCGGGAAGACAGCAAAGTCATCCGGGCGGTATGCAACTAACTTTCAATTTACATCACATCGATAGAAGTAACTTTGTACCCCAGTTTTTCCACCGCCTCACGCAGTTCCTCTTCGGGGATATCTGCACCGAGTTTTACGACTGCTTCTCCCTTCTTCCAGTTGGCTTTGGCGTTGACCTGGGCCATTCCATTCAAGGAATTCTCAATGCGGTTCTGGCAGTTTACGCAGGACATTCCTTCGATATGAAGCTTCTTGGTTGCTACGATGCTGTCTAAATGCTTCGGCTTGATCTTCACATCACCGGCACCGCCGCAGCAACCGCCCTCTCCCTTCAAATGTTTCTTAGAGCCTAACAATGCCGCCACTACAATAATTATTAAAATACCTACTACAATATATGTTCCCATATTTTCCTCCCTCGTTATTCTTCTCTCTGTGTCTATGTATGACGTTCGTGTCTATTAGTTTTGTGTCAATTGTACACAGGCAGAGATTTCACACGTAAAAATATTACCTACAAACATACTTTACACGGTTCTTACTTTATCACATGGTATGTCAATATTCATGCACATTCACGATTTTCCTGCTGTTTTCATAAAGAATAACCGGTGCAAAAGCTCAAGTCTTCCAAGACCCCTGCCCCTCACACCGGTTTTATTTTCAACCTTATCAATATCTTACCTGCACTACCGTATTTTGCCTATCTATTAACGTCCTATCCATAGGCATTTCTTTTTAACATACCTGTTCCGCACACTCGCAGGGTCTGATCGTCACGTTACTCACCCTCTGGTCTACGAGGTATCCGCACGACCTGAGTCCCGCCCGGATCACGGAATTCCATTTTTTTGCTGAGAGATGATGTATCGAACCATCATCCAGCTCAATGGTACAGGCATTTTCCATCATGCAATTTTCAGAGTAAGCTACCTTGTACATGTTCTTACGGCTGATAGCACCGATCTCTTCTAACAGGTTGACCATGCGGTATACGGTTGCAACTCCCAGCTTGTCATCCTCTTCCAATGCCCGGTAGAAGATCTCCTTACAGCTGGAGCATTCGTTCTGGAGGATAATATCAATCAGCCGAAGACGCTGTTTTGTAATGCGGCAGCCTTTTTCTTTCAGCTTGGTCAATATAATCTCTCTCTGCATTTTCGTGGTCTGATAGCTTACCTGTTCCTTAGTGTCCACAATGACCTCCGCAGTGGCTGCAATCGCCACCGCACTGAATGGATTTTCCATTCTTTTTGTCTTTTATCATTTTGCGGACAATCAATGCAACGACACCGGCCAGTATCGCCAATACAACTACGGTTCCCATAGACTGCCTCCTTACTCTTACTTTAAAATCCTGCGGGTTCCCTTATCGAAGACCCGCAAGTAATGTTACGTTCCTATCTGTTTACTCCCCTCACAGGTATCGGTCTTTGCCTGCAAGCAGTCACGCCAGACACCTGCGAGTGAGCTTAATTATTTATTTTACTTATGCAACCTTCTTGGTGTCAACCTTCAGAGTGGTGCTCTCCTTGTAAGGACGGAAGAGCAGATAAATGAAGCCAATGATCAGAAGGAATGCTACAACAGTTCCAATGCCGAAAGATCCGTTAAGGATCAGGCTGCCGATCTGATATACACACAGGGATACCACGTATGCCAGACCACACTGATATCCGATAGCGATCCAGAACCATCTAGTGTTATTCATCTCACGCTTGATCGCACCCATAGCTGCGAAGCAAGGTGCGCACAGCAGGTTGAATGCCAGGAAAGCATAACCGCTTGCTACGGTGAAGGTAGCGGCCATGTTCGCATATACGGAACCTTCGCCTGCGCTGTAAAGGATACCCATCGTACCTACGATATTCTCCTTTGCTACCAGACCTGTAATAGATGCAACAGTTGCCTGCCAGTTACCGAAGCCCTGAGGAATGAAGATCCATGCCAGACACTGACCGATCTTGCCCAGAATACTCATATCGATCTCATCCTCAGCCAGCATACGGAAGCCGTCCTCGGTGAATCCGAAATAAGTAGTGAACCATACAACGATGGTGGACAGAAGGATGATGGTACCTGCCTTCTTGATGAAGGACCAGCCACGCTCCCACATGCTGCGCAGTACCGTACCTACGGTAGGCCAGTGGTAAGCGGGAAGCTCCATAACGAAAGGAGCGGGATCTCCCTCGAAGATCTTGGTCTTCTTCAGGATAATACCGGAGCAGATGATTGCTGCGATTCCCAAAAAGTATGCGGAAGGAGCAACCCATGCTGCGCCGCCGAAGATAGCACCTGCTACCATGGCGATGAAAGGAAGCTTAGCACCACAAGGAATAAATGTGGTAGTCATAATCGTCATCTTGCGGTCTCTGTCGTTCTCGATGGTACGGGAAGCCATGATACCGGGAACACCACATCCGGAACCGATCAGCATAGGAATGAAGGATTTACCGGACAGACCGAACTTACGGAAGATACGGTCCATGATGAAGGCGATACGTGCCATGTAACCGCAGGACTCCAGGAATGCCAGGAAGATGAACAGTACCAGCATCTGAGGTACGAAACCGAGCACTGCACCGACACCGGCTACAATACCGTCAAGGATCAGCCCTTTCAGCCAGTCGGCACATCCGATCGCATCCAGACCGGACTCTAACAGTGCGGGTACACCGGGTACCCAGATACCGTAGTCTGCGGGATCGGGAGCTTCTGCGCCGTCCTCGGCATATACTGCAACAGCATCTGCCAGATCAGCACCGGTATAAGTTACATCCTCGGTTGCCAGTGTCTCTTCGTCTTCCAGAGTGTAATCAGCGGTAGCTGATGCATCAATGCCTGCTGCAAATTCCTGTACTGCTGCAACAGCTGCTGCAGGATCATAGTCATCTGCTTCGCTGTCTATCACTGCTGCCAGATCTTCGCTGCCGTCTGCCTCTACGAATGCATTGATGACATTCATTGCATCGTCATAAGGTTCTGCGGCTTCTTCATAAGCACCGGTTCCGATGGTGAACAGATGCCAGCCATCACCGAATACGCCATCGTTTGCCCAGTCGGTAGCCCAGGTACCAACGGTAGTTACGGATACATAATATACGATAAACATAACCACTGCAAAGATCGGCAGTGCCAGCCATCTGTTGGTTACGATCTTATCGATCTTGTCAGAAGTGCTCAGTTTCTGGCCTTCCTTTTTGGTATAACATTCTTTGATAATAGAGGAGATGTATGTGTATCTCTCGTTGGTGATGATACTCTCAGTGTCATCATCCATGGCAGCTTCCAGCTGCTTGATCTCTGCGGATACATCGGGAACACTCTTCATCTGTGCCTGGATCTTGTCATCCTTCTCTAACAGCTTGATAGCGAAGAATCTCTTCTGCTCCTCGGGAACATCGGTCAGCTTCTTCTCTACGGTCTCGATCACGCTCTCAACCTCAGGCGCGAATTTATGTACCGCAACGGCTGCACTCTTCTTCTGTGCCAGTTCGATCGCTTTCTTAGTAGCTTTCTCGATACCGGTCAGCTTCAAAGCGGAGATCTCTACAACGGGACAGCCCAGCTTCTCAGACAGCTTCGCAACGTTGATCTTGTCACCGTTTTTATTCACAATATCGATCATGTTGACAGCCATGACAACGGGGATACCCAGTTCCATCAGCTGTGTGCTCAGATATAAGTTTCTCTCAATGTTGGTACCGTCTACCAGGTTCAGGATCGCATCGGGTCTCTCACCGATCAGGTAGTTACGTGCTACCACTTCCTCCAGAGTATACGGAGACAGGGAATAAATACCGGGTAAGTCCATGATGATCACGTCATCACCGTTGCCACCGTACTGCTTTTTCAATTTACCTTCTTTTTTCTCAACGGTTACGCCGGGCCAGTTACCTACGAACTGGTTGGAACCGGTCAGAGCATTGAAAAGTGTTGTTTTACCGCAGTTAGGGTTACCTGCAAGTGCAATCTTAATTGCCATTTTTCTACCTCTTTCCTCTAAAATCATTTAATAACTATTCAGACCCCATTCGCAAAACGCTCTTTCAGAGCTTCCTTTTTGCTCATGTGATTAGCTTTCACTAATTAGTTCCAGCTAACCTTCCTGTTAAAAAAAGATCATTTACTCAACGCAAATCATCTCAGCGTCTGCCTTACGAAGAGACAGCTCATAGCCTCTGACCGTTACTTCCACGGGATCTCCCAAAGGAGCAACCTTTCTCACATAGATCTCAACACCTTTGGTAATGCCCATGTCCATGATACGTCTCTTGACAGGACCTTCACCATTCAGTTTGGTTACCTTTACGGTCTGTCCGCAGGGAACTTCCTTCAATGTCTTCATTTTCTCCTCCTATTTAGCATCTTTTGGGTGGCGTCTTACGACTACACCATGATTTTATTGGCCATATCCTTGCCGATGGCTACGCGTGATTCCTTGATATTCACGATCAGGTTGCCTTCGGTCTGGGACACAACTGTCACTTTACCACCTACTACAAATCCGAGGGTCTCCAAAAACTTCCTCGTCTCCTCTTTGCCGCCGATCCTCTGGATCGTGTTCTCTTCACCGGCACCTACCATACTCAGGGGCATCATACACACTTCCTTCCCTTCAATAGTATTGAACTGCTTGTGGTTTCTCATTAGCTCTTAATGAGATTCATTCTCAATTCACGTGGTTAGTATATACTAACCTCTTTTTACTGTCAATACCATTTTTAGAAATTTTTGATGTGTTTTCACTAATGATATTTTTTCTCATTAAGCGGTTATCTTGCTTTTCTTTACTTTTTCTGCTATTCTTAAATGTATTACAAGTGTTCAGACATTCCTTTACAAAAGCTCACAGGAAGCCAGACCGGGCAATGTATTTTTTATACAACAGTCAGCTTGCTTAGGAACGTCGCCTCATATCGCGCCATTGCAGTAAGATATTTCATGACTCCGGCAATGATGCGATACTATGTATGGGAAGGGTATGGTTATTACATGAAAATACAGGAATCTGCAGAAAACTATTTGGAAACAATCCTTGTGCTGAAGAAAAAGAACGGCGTTGTCCGTTCCATTGATATTGCCAACGATCTGGGCGTGTCCAAGCCCAGCGTCAGCGTCGCTATGAAGAATCTCCGCAATGGGGAATATATTGAGATGGACAAGGAAGGCTACATCACCCTGCTGGACAAGGGGCGGGAAATCGCAGAGAAAATCTATGAACGTCACACATTCCTCACGGACTGGCTGACTTCCATCGGCGTGGATCCCACCGTGGCTGCCGAGGATGCCTGCCGTATCGAGCACGTGATCAGTGCAGAGACTTTCTCCGCCATGAAAAAGACATTGAAGACGAAATAGAACTCACAGTGAATCATTGCATGTTATTTGAACGCAAGAACTCCCGGTGCGATATTGCTCCGGGAGTTTTGTTATTATCATAAGCTCATTACCTGCGCTCATTAAATCTTAATTGTCACCCATTTTCCCTGTCGGAACCTGATCGACGCGAACAGGAATCTGGATACCTGATCCGCCAGAATGCCCATCCAGATACCGGTCATTCCCAGTCCCAGGGTAAATCCAAAATGTAGGATGCCGCAGATATTCACCAGATTGGAGATCAGATTCGTCCTAAGGGCAATCATTGTATTGCCCGCGCCGCGCTGTGCCGCATTGATTCCCATGGACAATACATTGAAGATCATGCCGCCCATGATGATCCGGTAATATCTCGCAGCCATGGCGTGCGTGTCCTCGTTAGAACCGCAGAATTCAATGATCTGATCCGCGAAACCGACCGTCAGCAAACTGATGACGACCGCCGGCCACGCCAGCCGGATCGCTTCTTTTGTCAGGGAACCCTGTGTGTGTTCTGTGCTCATATCTATGTTACCTATTACCTTTTCTTGAATATTTCCTGTTGCTGATAGTCATAATGCTTTATTACACTCTTAATCATACACCAAAACCTCCGTTTGCTGATAGTCCCAAATTTTTGTCCTCATTTTATAGCCAGACACATAATTTTTATCTCATTTTCATACAATACTAATCAGACCATACACGGATATTGACACATGCAAAATCGTATTTTCAAAGGAGGCTCCCATGCAACTCTCCGACAAATTTCACAATATTCACTGGAAAAACCTCATCACTGCCGTTGCCATCCCTTTGGCGGCAGGCGGACTCTCCGCCTGGATCACCAAAGACGGCATGAAAGCCTTTGAAACAGTGAATCAGCCTCCCCTGACGCCGCCCATGTGGCTCTTCCCGGTGGTGTGGAGCATCCTGTTCGTCCTCATGGGAATCGCCTCTTATCTCGTTGTCATGCAAAAAGGTGAGGACACGAAAGCCCTCACCCTGTATGCTGTACAGCTTATCTTTAATTTTTTCTGGTCCATCTGGTTCTTCAACCTGGGATGGTATCTTTTCGCCTTTTTGTGGCTGGTCGCTCTGTGGATCCTGATCCTCGCCACTACCGTTGCCTTTTACCGTATCTCGAAGCCTGCCGCATGGCTGATGCTGCCTTATCTGGTGTGGGTTGCGTTCGCGGGGTATCTGAATCTGGGGGTGTGGTGGCTGAACCGGTGAAAAAGTTTTCAAAAAAGCTAAACACTGTTTCACTTATTTAATTTGATTGCAAAAGACTATCTTATAAACGCACGCGTGCGTTTATCGTGCGTTTAAAATATATCTGTGACATTTTTCTTCGCCTGTTCTGTTGATATCTCATAGTATGGCACTGCCTCTATTGGCAAATAAAAGTTTGCCTCCGAAATATTTATTCCCTCCTGGGTGCGCGCTTTCTTACAGGCAAATCAAGATCCTGTAATTTCCGTCCCAATTCATCATCTTTAGCAACAAGCAGTAAATCCTTATCCATATAATTCAATGCATGAAGCACAGCCGCATAGCAGCCCATTGCCACAGAAGGTGAGCCTTTTTCTATGGATACTAAAGTAGCTCTGCTGATTCCTGCTCTTTCCGCAACCAATTCCGACGTCAATTTTCTGCGCAGCCTTGCATACTTTATCTGTAGCCCCATTTGTTCCAGTATTTTTTCTGTTTCAGGCAACAACACTATTGTTTTTTTCGGCATAATCCCATCTCCTTATGTAAATATTATTAAACGTTTATGTCTATTTTGTCAAATTTTATTTACACTATTGAAAAATATCTCTGTCACGGATCCGACAGAGATATTATATAGTATGCCTATTACTCCGTTATCCTATAACGAATAACATACTGTCAAATATTACGCACAGCAATCTGTTAGCTACTCCCCATTATTTTGTAGAAATTAATTAGATTCAACTTCCTATGCTACATCCTCTGCCTGAATCTCCGGCTCGGTATCGGCGATTTCAATCTGATCCGCCAAATCCATGCAATCTATATAATGATCTCCTATACGGAACGCATAGAAACTTCTGTAATCCGAGGTCATAGAGTCTGTATCCTGATGCTTTCCGGCATTATTATCCTGAAAATATTTCGGAAGGTAATCAGACTGCATATGTATGTCCTTTGCGTCCATGTTCTGCAGATAAACATAAATAATGGTATTACTGTCGTCTAACGTGATGGCATATTCATATCGGTCGATCCAATTTGCCATTGCCACATACGCAACGCTGCAATAATTTTCTTCATCCTGATAGAGCATATTCGTCTGATCCTGATAAGAAAATTCCAAATTACGCAGACGTTCTGTTTCTGCCTCATACTGTTCCCTGGTATATTGATTTTCCAAATAGATCTGGCAGGTTGCAGCAAAGATTTCATCACGAGTCTGATAATAAAAATCTTGTGAAACGGTATCCATATCTGCGGAAGGGAACACCGCTAACGGACTGTATACTCCCTTTCCCTCTAATTTGTGGTATGCTTCTCCCTCCCGGGAAGTGATTCTTGTCCCATAAATAAAATGATAGCATACGTAAGACAAAATTATCCCCAGCACAAGCATTGCTGCCACAACCGCAAATACTACTTTCTGCTTTTTGGTCATCTTTTCGTTCATTTTCCTTACCTGAATTCTCCTCCCACAAGCATTCACACAAACGATATTTTTATCACAATTTCATTAACTGATACTAATTATTTTGATATTTTCAATTTAAAATATCTCAATCACATAATCATAGCTATAGGTATGCACATACAACCGGTCATCCTTCACTGCCATGAGGTCCGGCATCTTTTTCAGAGGCAGGCGGTCGATCACTTCTCCGGTGTTTTTATCCAGCTGATAGAGATAATCGTCCTCTGCGGTAAATCCATAGCCGCAGAAGATCACATCTCCTTTCACGAGGAAATTCATGCTGTTGTAGGTCTGATCGGCGCTCCGCCACAGCAGCTTCTCATTTTCCAGATCATAGGCAAACATAAAGCAGCTGTCCGGCTGCGCATAACCGTTCATTACCGAAGCCCCGTAAAAAATTCCGTTCTCAAGACAGGCATTATTACCGTTGACGTACCATTTGTCTGTCGGATATTCCAGCACGTACAGACAGTTCTCGCCATCAAAAATGCTGAGTTTTCCATCCTCCCACTGATAGGTATAATCCCACTGATAGGTATAATTTTCATCATAGAAGCAGTCCCAGTTTTCTCCGATCATGGGAAGGGAAATGTCTTCCGATGCATTGTACCATTCGTCTGCAAAAGTAATATTGTTATACGTCTCGGAAAGGATTTCCAGGGAATAGGGCTGCGCCGCAGTTCCTTCCGGGTGAAATTCCGATACTCCGGTGAAATCTATCGCGATTTCTTTCGGTGCAATGGGATTTTCCTGTGCTGTGGTTTCCTGCGGAACCTCTGTCGTAGCAGAGGCTGTCTCTGTGAAAGTCTCCGCAGATGTCTCTGCCACCGGCTCTGTCGGCTGCTTCTCCGCCGTCGTATTCTCCAAAGCACTCGTTTTCCCGGCACCACATCCCGTCAACAGACAGGCAGTCAGCGCTAATGCTGTTAATTTATATTGTTTTTTCATAGCTGGTCTCCTTCTGGCACTTATCCACTTAGGTCCTCAATTTTCCATCAATAATACGCTCTTCCACTCCTGTTGTCCATCAAAAGTTTCTGCTGTCAGCTGTTTCTCGGTGATGACAGTGACTTTCCCCTGGAATACCGTGAACCAGTAGAGGGTCCCCTGGGCGGTGTCTGCATACTGCCAGATCTCCCAGGGATTATCCCCCGCAGGGGTAAGCAACGTCAGCGAGCCACCGGCATCGGTAACAATCTGCTGTACTTCCTCCAGGGTAGTCTCGTCCACAGTAAATCTTTCATCACGGCTGCTGCCGGTCTGGATCGTAAGTGCGCTCAGTCCACCTGTTTCATCAAAATAGCAGCGATATCTACTGTCTTCGATATTGATTCCGTCGTCTTCTCCGCCGACATAAAATTGCAGTCCTGCATCCGTACACAGCGACCGGACATCCTCTCTGGACATTCCCCATGTAAATTCCGCCAGGATCTCCCGGTTATACTCCGTGGAGTAGACAACTGCCCGCACCGGCACGAATTCAAAAGACGCCTGGTGGGATCCCGCCTGTTGCAAATCCCCATCCACTACTGTCGTCACGGAATCTTTGCCCAGATTCTCTCCGGCAGCCAGCAATGTTCCGTCCTGCAACAGTGCAAAGTTATCAAAGGTATACGAATGCACTGCCCAGTTCAAGTTCTCCAGCTCCGTATCGATTCCGTCGTCATTTTGCCGTATTGCCTCTAGCCATACCATACTGACATTTTCCAGCACTTTTTGCGGTGCCCAGACAAAATCATGGACATTCTCACTTTTCGCAACGCCGCATTGTCCGAAGATGTTCAGTCCCCACATGTATAAGTCGCCGGTCTCCGTGATCGCTGCACCGTTCCATGCGCTGATATCCACATAGACACAGTTCTCCAATACCTTATGGGGCTCCAGGAACATCATTTTCACCGGATTGACCGAGTTCTCTTCCACCGTCCAGTAGGCATCGTAATCACTGCCATAGGTGCTGGTCGTCGTCCGCATCTGTCCCCACCAGTAGACGCTTCCGTCCTCTTGTAATGCAACGATGGCTTCCCTGCCGGCTCTGGCATATCTCACATTTTCCATCAGCAGCACCGGTGTGCACACACGGTCATTATCATCATCGCTGTACACCTGTTTCACAGAGTCTTTCCCTAACAGGAGTCCTGCCATATTCAGCCCCATTCCGTAAAGCTTTCCATCGTCCGTCAGATAGATGCAGAAATTGTTATTCAGGTTAGCGTCCACAGAAACCACATGATCCGCGATCCGAACCGCATCCATTTTCCCCAGGTCCAGATCCGTCTCGTAGCTGCCGTTTCCCAGCTGTCCGTTTTGATTATAACCGCTACCCCAGAGGACACCGTCTGCATCAATATAATAATGATTCCATGCCGTGGCACGGTCGGTGATATACTGCTCCACGATCCGAAGCGGGCTGCTTATCTGCAGATCCTCCGCCCGGCGGATATAGAATGTCGGCAGATCCTTTTCTTCCTCTGCATCGCTCTCCGCCGTCACACTGTCAGCAGTCTCTCCTGCGACATTTCCTGCCTCCGGCTCCTGCTCCGTTACGGCACCTTTCTGTGTCAGTAATATCAATGCCACCACGACACACAGCTCCACTGCCAGCGCTGCAAGCTTCCCAGCGGTCTTACGTCCTTTCAAAATATGCCGGATCCTGCCCTTGATGTCACCTTCATCGAAGCACACCGGTGCCGCGAAGATCCTGCGTGCAGTCGTGTCGACCGCCATGCATAACAGTGCGGTGGCATATTCCTGTCTGCCCTCCGGCTCCAACTGCTCCGTCACTGCCTCGTCGCAGGCTTTTTCCATATCGCAGCACAGCAGGTAATACGCCAGCCATACCACCGGGTTCACCCAATGCACGATGCTGATCAGATATGCCAGTATTTTCCACAGATAATCCAGACGGCGCAGGTGAATCCGCTCATGCTGCAGCACACAGTCATAGAATTCCAGGTTCATCCCCACCGGAAGATAAACCTGCGGTCGCAGGATCCCGAATACCATCGGTGTACGGATCCCGTCCACGTAACGTACGCCCTCCTCTCCGGGGAGACATTCCGCCAGACGGCGTTTCATTCTTATATACGAAAAAATAAAATACGCGAGAAAGCAGGGGATTCCTGCCAGCCACAGGCATTCAACTGCAAATATTACCCGCAAAAAGGTAGCCGATGCGAAAAATGCGGCTGCCGTGCCGGTGGACTGTACATCCGGTGCCGGAAGTGCGCTCGATTCCGATCCGCGATTCGTACTCTGTTCTATCGTTACATCCGTTCCTACAGTTGTCTGTCCATGCACAGCATTATTCTCCGGCAGAGTACTCTGCCCTGTCATAGTGCCCTTTTCCGGTAAGGTATTCTGCCCCGGCACGATGCTCGTCCCCAGTCCCGTCACCACTGTCGGTCCATCCGCGCTCACCGCCACTACCATCGACTCCGGCTGTGCCCACCAGAATCCATGCTCATTCTCGATCTTCCAGGGAAATATGAGATAGAAAAAGGCGATTCCCCACAACAGCACACAATACCGATAGGAGATCCGCAGTCCCCGGAATACCATTCGCAGAAGCAGCACGATCCCTATGATAATACTTCCCTGAATACTCATTCTGACCAGTATCTGCATCATTGCCATTACTGTCATTCCTTTGCTCCCCCATTATTTTCGATGATTTTCTTCAGCTCTTTGATCTCTTTCTTAGACAGCTTCTTCCGGGAAGTAAATGCCGCTACGAAATCCGGCAGAGATCCTGCGAAAGATTCCTCAATGATCTCCTCGCTCTGTCTCGCTTGGAACATCTGCTTCGACAGCAGTGAAGTAACGACACCGTTCTCACTGATAAATATCCCCTTCTGGCAGAGGCGCCGCAGGACTGTATAAGTTGTGGATTTCTTCCAGTTTAACTCCTGCTCGCATAGTTTTACCAGTTCCCCGGAAGAGACCGGCTCATGCTCCCAGATGATCTCCGCAAAACGCATCTCCACAGCTCCCATGGTATATTCCGACATTGTAATTCCTCACTTTCTGTTCCTGCTGTATCTATTATGTCCTATAACGCAAAATGGTTTACATGCTGTAACGCTTTTATGTTACAGCATGTAAACCATTTCTGTCAATGCCTATTTTTTATCTGCTAAGGTAAAAGTTTCTCTTATACTGGAAACTTTTTTTATTTTTATCAATTGTTTCCAGTATAAGTTTTATCACCCACCATATGGCATCAAGTCATTAAAAGTCACCCAAGCTTCCTCATAAGTGTAATCCGCCAGCTTAAGCCACCCGGTGACACCATTCTCGGTCTCCACGCAGAGCCACTGTCTGCCGGCATCCAGATAAAGGAAATAGACTCCGTGATCTGCGTTGATGGTAAAGCGTTCGCTGCCGGCATCCGGAGTCCGGCAGACTTCCAGATCCTTATTGAGTCCGTGCAGGACCGCCTGCTCCGGCAGATCATAGCGGTCTGCAGGAATCTCCGCCAGCCTTCCGTCACTTCCGATGCGGTATATGATCCGTAGATTCTCTCTCTGCAGGATATAATCATAGCTTTGGGTGGTGATGATCTGGCCGTTTTCCACCCAGATCTCCCGGATATCCTGCGCGAAGCTTCCTACCTCCTGTAGTTCCCCGTTCTCATAGCTGAAAAGGAAACTCTCGCACTGTCCGAACTCGTCCCTACGCATCAGTGCCAGCAATATCTGTCTGCCATCAGGAGTGAAGGCGTAAATGCTGTTTCCCAGATTCTGTGCCGTCCGCGTCTCGCCTCGCATGGTATTCACCGCAAATATATATTTATCCAGCGGCGAATGATCCACTTCGTTTACTGCCTGTGCCATTCTCGAACGCAGCAGAAGCTTCTCTGCGGTTCCGTCTCCGTCCAGATCCAACAAGGCATAAGTCTCCTGCTCCGCTCGCTCAGACAGATCGAATACGACTCCCACATTCGTCATAATATCCCGTCTCTGTGCTGCTGCATAAGCATCCGCTTCCTCTGTCGTCAGATCTGCCGCCACCTTCCCATTCCAGACCGGCTGGTTGGACAGAAGCGGAAGTTTCATCTGGGCGGTTCCGTTGCTCTGACTCAGGATCCAATAACCGTCTTCCGCAGTAAGCATGTCTGCGGAGAAATCCTGCGCCTCCGACGGCAGCTTCCAGTCCGTGACCCCGTTTTCTCCGGTCTGTCCCGAAGTATCATATTCCCGGATCGTGTCGATCCAGATGTCCAGATCTCCATCCTGATAATCAGAAGCTGCAAAATAGTACAATCGGACACTATCCTGTTGCTTCAAATAAGCCATCTCCTGTCTATAACTGTCAGACGTATAGTAATTTCCCACATTCTGGTAAACCGTGGAACGTCCCTCTGCCGCACATCCCGGCACTATATATCCAGAAACCATACAATTTAGTCCGGCGTCGTCCCCGGTGGCCGCATAAATACCGTAGCTGGAGACCTGATAAGTAGCAGCAACATCCGCAAAAGATCCGGGGGATACCTTTACATACACCCATTTTTTCGACAGTTCTGCCACGGTAGCCCAATCTTCATCCCTGGGTCCGTATTCCGCATAGACGATTCTCGCCTGATTTTCTCCGTCCAACGGACCGGTAGAATGCCTGCCTTTACTGTCGATGTCTCCCAGTGACAGCAGCCAGATCTGACTGCTCTCCTCCGCAAATACCATCGGAATATCGATACCGGATCCATCAGCGAAAATATAATGTACGTTTGCCACAGAGCCTTCGCCGGGTCTTGTGGAATCCTTTTGGAAAAATAAATACTGCCTCCCGGCTTCATAGAGCAGTTCCGTCATTTCCCCGCTGCCACCCTGTAGATTCAGCAGAACTTCCGCAGCCTTCACCGGATCCTTGTAGGTCTCATGGGCAGCGGCATCTCCGTCTAAAATCCGCTGATGCAGTTTCCGCGCCGCGACACCATCGTAGCCAAGATACTGGATGCCGTCCTGTCCGGCAAAAGACCGGGTATCCTCCAAGGCAGCCACATCAAACAGAACACCGAGCTCTTCCCTGCTATGAATACCCTGCTCGAATACCGCTAGCCATTCCGTTTTTGCAGTCTCATAATCCACTTCATCCGTCGCAAACTCCCCTGTTGCAGCTTCCTCGGTTGCATCTGCCCCGTCGGTTGCCTGCGCCGCATCTGCCTCTGTCTCTGCACCGCTATCCGCATTTGCAACATCCGCTGCATCCGTTCCGCTGCCCGGATTGCTGCACAGGCATACCACCAATATCACAAGCACTGCTGCCGCACCGATCATGACCCAGAACGGCGGCCTGCGATAATCCAGTACATGACGGATACGATTCTTCACATGGTCTTCGCCAAAAGAAAGCAGTGCGCAGATGGAACCGCCCCGATAACGCTTCCACTCTCCGCCGGAAGCCTCCTCCAGCAATGTATAGGAATAGATCTTCTTGCTCTCCTCGCCGAGAAGCTTCACAACTTTTTCATCGCAGGACATCTCACAGTCCATGTTCATCAGATAAAATGCCAGCCACACCAATGGGTTAAACCAATGCACACAGCAGATCAGCAGAGCTGCCGGTTTGAAAAGATAATCCCTGCGCTGCAAATGCACTTTCTCGTGGCATAACACAACGTTTCTGCTCTCAGAATCCAGACCCGAAGAGAGATAGATCACCGGATGGACCAGCCCCATGACAAAGGACAGATGCCCACCATCGATCTCACAGATCCCCGGTTCCACCTGTCTGACACCGCTGTCGGGTCGGTGAATCCGGTTACGCATACGCAGGTAAGAATAAGCATGATATCCCAGGAAGCCAAGCATTCCTGCCAACCATACCATGGATAATACGCGGAACCACACCGGGTATGTCCATGCGCGGGCGTCAGTACCCGTTCCGGCAGATGTTTCCGAAATCACTGCATCTGTTCCACTGGTTGCCCCCCCTGCAACCGTAGCTCCACTTTCTGTTCTCGCAGTTCCCAGGGAAAAATCCTGCGTGCCGTCAGCATTCATGACAGTATTGTCATTTCCCACAGCCATCGTTTTTTCTGCCGTCTGGCTGTCCGGTACTTCCTCTGCATCGTACTCCCGCCGCAGGACATCTCCGATGTCCTTCGTATCGTTGGCCTCTGCATAACCATGACTGCCCGGACCGACTGTCTGCTGCCCGGACGTCATCTCTGTCCCCACAGACAGCAATTTGTCCGGAATCAGACTGATTCCTGTCTCCGGTAGTATCGGACAGCACAACCGCACAAACACGATTCCCCATAACAGATAGGAGCACCATTTTGGTGCTTTTTGCAACAAAAGTCTGGCGAGGATCACCAGCAGCACGCAGTATCCTCCCACCAGACTTAAGTTCCATACACCGTCAAATATTCTGTAGATATTCTCACCCATAAGCCCCTCCTGTCCTGCCCCCCGGCAAGGCATAGTCGACGTTTCATAGACTCTTTGTAATTATAGTCTACATTCTACCGACCCATCTGTCAAGTAAGAAATCTGATTCCTTTAAAGTTGAAAACGGATGTACTCCCGGTATTTCTGAGCACTCCCCGCGCCCTCTGTTTTCCGGAAGACATCGTACACCATCCGGTACTCTCCCGGCTCCAATACTCCGTAAAGCCAGTCCCATTTGTAAAAGTTTGAGACTTCCTCCCCGCAGCCCACCGTATGACCTATCATCGTAAATCCGTAATCGTCTATGATCGTCTCCGCATCCTGCCATTCTCCTTCGATCCTGCGCTGTAGAATATAGGCATCTCCATAGGTCACCTCTGTCCCGGCATGCTCATCCTCCCGCCGGATGACAATACTGGCGCCTATATTGGAAATATCCCGCAGGGTCACAGTCACACCCGCCTCAGGGTCATAAATCGTTTCTGCCTGATTCTGTTGTCCCTCTTCTTCCGGATTCCAGTCACTTACTGTCAGCTCCGGCTCTTCTTCCGAGCGCAATACCTCCGCATGCATTTCAAAATCCAGCACGCAGTCTCTATGAATTTCCTCTGTCTCCCCGGTAGTCATGGAAGTGCCGGTCCCCCGGAAAGAGATCACTGTCTTTCCATCTCCTATGGTCACATCCGAAGTGACATATAACGGTTTCTGATACTGTTCACTGATCCACACAAAAACCTCATTGGTTGCTTCCCAATACTGCCGCAGTTCCTCACCATACTGCTTCGCATACCCCTGTCCGATGTGGGATCTGCTGCGAATGGAGCAGATGGGATAGGACCGGTAGAGATCTTCACTACGATCATGGCTGAATCTGATCTGTATCTCCGGATGCTCATACAGCCATAACTCACGTCCGCCCAGAATCCCTACCGCCAGCGCCACCACTGCCAAAACGATCAAAATAACATGCCTTTTCTTTTTACCGTTCATTTCCGCCCCTCTCTTTCCCGTGCTTACTTCTGCACCGCTTCCATCAGACGCTCCTGCCAGTCATAGAAAGCCTGGCCGTCCACCAGGCAGCGTTCGTCCTCATCTATCCATAATCCCTGTTCTTCCGACGCGTAGCGAAAGGTCCTTGTCTCACCGTCTGCATAGACAAACTGAAAATATCCCACACCTTCCACCATCTCTTCCGGCGGGATCGGATCTGACGTCACTTTTCCGGAAAGTTGTATAAATTCCTGCCACAGCTGCTCTACGGTATCGACATCTTCCACATAATCGTAATCCTCCGCACAGAAGCTGCAGCCAATCTTCTGAGGGCATTCCTCCGGCAAAAAAGCCGCGCAGAATGCTGTCTTTGCTTCATTCTCCAGCATTCCCGGATACCATATATCCGCTATGGCATAGGCTTCTTCCGGTGTTGCCGCCGGATATAAAACATAGCTGGCGGGATTCTCTACGGATATCATCCCTTTTTCCACATTCTGTACCGCCTGATAAATCGCTACGGTAGTCTGGGCATCCGGGGTTCCGATCCAGCCAGCCCCTCTTCCCTCCTTAAGAAATCCTCTGCTTGCTCCATAGGTAAAGAAATAATTCTGCGGTTCCTCTCCCTCTCCAACGAAAGATATCTGCCCATGGAAAGTGCTGCCGTGGATCCAGGGCAGTACCCGGTAATAATAAGTTCCGTTAACGCTCACCTGTACCTCTTCCTGCTTCCCGTAGGCATTCTCCTTCGGCATCCGAATCCCCGGCACCGTGAAATCCACCGTTTTGCGGAATTCGATGAGATTCAGCAGAAGTACCACTACCACCAATACGATTGCACTGAGAAAAATGGTTGCTTTTACGTTAATCTTCTTCATAAGCCCCTCCTTTGTTTTCCTTCTATCTATATTGACGACTTTTATACTCCGTTTGTTACAAACAGCATAACAAAATTTCACCCCTGAATCTACTACTTTTTCACCCGAGCGACCGCTTTCTGTTATTTCTGGTCTTTTTATAACATAACCACTGTAAATGCACAATTGAGCAGATGGAAACTTAACAGTCTGGAACTATAAAACTGGCGGCATCGGCTTCCCGGTGTCGCCAGTTTATTGTCACTCTATTTTACAAGTGGCTCATAATAGAGCACTGTCTTCTCAGGATCTTTTCCGCTGATCTCCACACCGTCCGCCGTCGTTCCCTGGAAGCCGTCGGATGCGCCGATATAGAGAATGCGACCGTCCGGTACGAGGACCGCACAGGTACCTTCCGTACCGCAGGGCATCTCCCAGTTCTCCTGCACTCTGGTGAATTCCGTCTCACCCAGGCGATAGGTGTCCACGCCGTTGTATCCCCATAGGATAAAATCTGCCGTCTCACTCACACCTGCTGCCACCATTTTCCACGGGTAGATCGTATCGGCACTGCAAACAACATTCTCACCTCCAGCCACCGGAACAAACCTGAGGCTTTCCGAATCTACTGACACTAATGTCATAGCTATATTCCCTGCTGTCGCATCGCCCACTGCCTGTGCAGCCGCATAGACTTTGCCGTCCTTGCCCTGTCCTAATGCTCCGGCACCTTGTACGGCATAGCTGTTGTCATCCGCCACGTTTCCGATCAGTTCTCCTTCCGCAGAATAGATCCGCACATAACTGCCGTCCTCCTGCATCCGCATCCGCATATATAATCTGCCTTGGGCATCTGTTGCCATACTATCAACGATATTCCATTCCCGCTCTCCTACGGTAAAACTGTTCAGAAGCTTTCCCTCCGGACTGATATGGTAGATCACAGGCAGCCGGCCATGTTCCGCTCCCGGAAATGCCAGTCCGCGTAATGCCGCATAGACACTTCCGTCCGGTGCGATGCACAGACTGTAGACCTCTCCGTTTTCTGCAAAATCTTCAAAAAACGTCTCTGGCGTTCCGCTGCCGTAAGACAGATATTCCACTCTCGCCTGTCCGTCCGTAGTGAAACCGCCCACATACAGACCGTTCTCTGCCACTGCCGCACAACGGATACTTACGTCTCCCTCATAAGCAATCTGCCATTCCTGCGTTGCCGTATCGGCGCCGAGAACCGTACCACTCGTTCCCTGCTGTGCTGCACGTCCCTGCTGCGCAGCATCCTTTTCCGGCTCTGTCTTCACATACTCATAAGAACCTGCTTCAATCTCCTCGCTGATCTTCGCCAGACTGTACTCTCTCTTTTCCTTAAAATCGATCAGCTCCAGCAGCTGCTCATCCGTAAGCTCCTTCTCCGGCAGGAAAAAGGTACTCCGCGCTGCATAGAAAGCCACGCCCTTTTTGTATTTTTCAGGACTATCAAGCATGGCAAGTTCCTTTTGGGGGAAATATCCTTCCTCCAGATAGGCCTGCCTCAGTTCTTCCAGCCTGTTTTTTTCGCCGTCCGTAAGCGGTCTGCTGTAGCTATCCGCTGCAACATCTGCATCCTGCAACCCGGAAAAATATGTTTCCAGTTTTTCATGATTCATGCTCTCCATCCGCGCCCGGTACAATCCCGATGCCGTCACGGTAACGGAGGCCAGAAGCAGACAGGCTGCTGCCGGGATCACGATTCGTCTAAAGCCATAATGGCGTACCGTTTGATTCACTCTCTTTCCATCCGTGTTTTTGCTGTCCTTCTTCTCTGTTTCCAGTCCGTCCAAAATATTTTCCACTTTCGCATCCAGAGACTCCGGCACTGCCATCCGTTCCGCCTCCGCCATTTTTCTTATTTTTCTGTCTATAAAATCATCTCTCATATAAGCCTCTCCCTTAACTGCTCCTTCGCCCGGTACAATCTCGATTTTACGGTTCCCTGCCTGCATTCCAATATCCTGCTGATCTCCGGGATTGTGCACTGTTCATAGTAAAACAGTACGATCACATCCCGGTATCCGCCATCCAGCTGCATGACAGCATCCCACAGTTCATGGTGTTCGTCATAAAATGCCGGGGACAGATTCTCTTCCCATGCCACCGCACCGGTCCGCTTATTTTGCCGATAAATCTTTTTCGCTTCATTTGCCGTGATCTGTAAGATCCAGTTTTTAAAGCTGTCCGGATCCCGCAGTGTCCTTAATTTTTCATAGGCATGCAGCACCGCTTCACTGACAGCGTCCTCCGCATCCGTACTATTATTCAGAATAGAATATGCCAGTCGGTACATATGCAGGGTATAGCCCCGCACTTCCCGCACAAATTCCTCTTTTGTCATAACTGACAAAGTAACACCTCCTTCTCTTTGCCGGCTTCATACTATATGAGTCGCCGGACGGTAAAAAGGTTCCTGTATTTTTAAAAAAGGCACCGGATGTTCCGATGCCTTTAAATCCAATATACTCTATAACTCTTTGAATTTGTATTTTCCTTTTCCATGCCCGGATACCGGTTCGATTACATCAGCCTGTACCATATTGGATATTATTTTAGAAGCGCCTGAACTTTTCAGCCCAAGCAATTCCATAACCTCTCCTCTGCCAAAAAACTGACAATCTCCGAATTTTTCATATAATACACGGATATGCATAATTGTTTTTGTTGAAAAATTCAGCGTTTTTTCAGCCAATCTTGTTTCAATGTCCACTTTTGATGTTTCAATGTCCATTTTTTGAGTTCCAATGTCCACTTTTGAAGTTCCAATGTCCACTTTTGTATCCTTTAAAAATCCACTGATATGCATATTTCGATTGTGCAGCTCGTTGTGTTCATTTAAAAGCATATTTCTGAGGAAGAGTTCCAAATATTCCGTTGTCTCATGAATTCCTTTTTGTAAATTCGTATAATTGGCTCTGACAAGTGCATTTCTGAAATACCATGCATTTTCCGCAAAAATATCATTTGTTGCAAAAAAACCAAGTGTTCTCAAATATTTTATGAAAAAAACCGCTGTGGTTCTTGTGTTTCCCTCGCCAAAAATGTGAATTTGCCAAAGCCTTGATACAAACAAAGCCAGATGATGAATGCTCTCTTCTATCGAAAGTCCTTTATAACTAAAAGCTTTTTCCTGCGAAAAATCATATTCCAACGTAGCACGCAGTTCTGAAGCACTCCCATATATGACCGTTGCGCCATCAAGCACCCATTCTTTCTTCGTAATATTATAATCTCTTATTTTTCCGGCATGCTTATATATTCCACGAAAAAGCTTACGATGAATAGCTATATACTCATTCGGTGAAAAGGAAAACGCCGTTTCGGAAAGGAGCTCCGCAATACGGCTGGAAACTTTATCTGCTTCTTCCGTGCGTTCATTATCTGATACACGGACAGGTCTCTCATTGTAATAGCTTTCTATAAGACTCTGTGCCTCTTTTAGCGTGATCTTACCTTCAATATTTTGAATTGCAGTGTCAATCAGATATTGCGAGGGTTTCAGACCATCTACTGCCTGAAGTCCAACCGCCGTGCTCCACACATACCCTTTTGTTGCTTTATTCGGTTCGGATTCTCTCAGATATTCTTTAAATGGGTCTTTGTCCATATTCATTTCCCCGCTATATATCACTATCTTAGTTTTCCTGCTACTATTTTTATTATATCTTATAATCACAATAAACCAAAATGTTTTTGCAGAGATTTTTGCGAAAATAAAAAATATTTTACCTGAAGATTCCTTCTTGACCCACGAGTTAGTCTATGCTAATATAACAATTGTTATGGAGACAGATCGTAAGAAAATCACGGAAGAAAACTTAATCCGCTGCGGTAGGGAAGAATTTCTGGAAAAAGGCTACGCCGGAGCAAACCTCCGGGATATCTGTAAACGGGCCGGAGTTACTACCGGGGCTTTTTATTTCTCTTTTGAAAATAAAGAGGCACTGCTGGGGGCAATTCTGGATCCCCTGATTGCCGAATATCAGAAAATGATGTATGAAATTACCAAAAGAGAACAGGAACATCCTGAGACCGCAGAGCAGAATGAACGTGAGATCATGGAATATATCTGTGCGCACAGGCAGGAATGTGAACTGGTCCTGGAGAAATGCTCCGGCAGCAAATACGAGTCCTTCCGGGATATCGTCTTCAACAATATATTCACGGCCTTTCAGGGCTATTACGAAAAACAACTGGGCTATGTGCCCGATAAGGAATTGTTACGAATCCTTGCATCCATGAGGTTACATGGATTTCTGGAATTGATCAAGGGAGATTATGATATGGAACACCGTCTGTTCCTGACGAAAGCCATCGGCATCCACGCCGATGCCGGAACGCAGGGTTTAATTGCATATTTCAAGAGTAAGAAGGATGCTCACCGTTAATACGGTGGGCATTTTCTTTTATAAAAAATAACAAATATAACTTTTGTTATATTGGAAAAAAGGAGATTAGTTATGAACAAAAACGTAAACTACGGAAACTGGGTACCCGAAAAAATGTTGGCGCTGTGCTATGTTGCTGCAGCCGTGCTCGGCATTGCCGCCTGCGTGACCGGACCGGTGCTGCATCTTGCCATTCCGACATGGATTCTGGGCATCCTTGCCGCGATCTGCCTGATCTATGGCATTTACATGCACATCTGTCATGAATTGTTTGCCTTCGGCAAAGGCAACATGATGGCAAAAGTCCATCGGCATCTCGTAGATCATCTGGAATGGGACGGCGAAGGCACTCTGCTCGACATCGGATGTGGTGCGGCTGCCCTGACGATCCGCTGCGCCAAGGCTTTCCCCAAGGCAAAGCTCGTCGGTATGGACTACTGGGGTGCCGAGTGGAACTATGCCAAAGAGCAATGTGAAGCCAATGCGAAAGCGGAGGGTGTTGCCGACCGAATCACCTTCCACAAAGGAGATGCCGCCCATCTGGAAGATCCGGATGAGACCTTCGATGCCACTGTCAGCAACTTTGTCTTCCACGAAGTCCGTTCCGCCAAGGATAAACGGGATGTGGTCAGAGAAGCTCTGCGCATAGTCAAAAAGGGCGGTGCCTTCTCCTTTCAGGACATGTTCTCCCAGAAAGCACTCTACGGTGACATGGAAGAGTTTGTCGAAGAACTGAAAGAAGAAGGGATCACAGATATCCACTACATCGGCAATCTTGAGAAGAAACTGGATTTTATCCCCGGATATGCCGCTGCTCCCTGGATGATCTCCGGAATGGGAATCCTGTACGGTCGGAAATAATCACGAAAATCAAAAATGTTTTTGTATAGTTTTTCACGAAATCCAAAAATGTTTTCACGTGGTTTTTCACGAAAATCAAAAATGTTTTTATATAAAACCATCCCGGACACTGTGTCTGTCTCACAAACACAGTGTCCGGGATGTCAAATTTCTTCTTATATGTCCACCCTATAATGTAATATTGATCACCGGCATGGGAGCCGCCGGTACGCCTACGCCGACAGCATCTGCGGAAAATGAAGTCCCGGTCATGCCGGAGGAAACCGCTCCGGTATTCCCGGTGGGAATGATCACGTTGTCTTTCATTTTCTCCAAGTGGTTGAAAACTGCTTTCAGGTACTCCGCATCGGCCTTGACGATGTCTTTCATCTCTTTGTTGCGGTGTTTGATCTTCATCATCTTGAGGTCTGCGGAATCCATCTCCCTGTTCACAGAGACCGCAGTATCTGATAATCCATCCAGCCCCATCTCTTCCATCAGGTCACGTAAGCTATCGGACATTTCCTGCATCATCTCCGAAGTGAAATCGCTCATTTCCGACATAAAGTCTCCTGTCTGCGCATAGAATGCATCCATGCCAAGATCAATATAGTCGGATATATCATAGCTATCCCCTGCATACGCCTCATTGCCTGCATACTCATATGCGGAGAGATCCCTTGACATTTCATCCTCAGAACTTTCCACAGACATTTCTTCCGCATTCCGCGCGTTTTCAGATTCTGCGTCCTGCGCATCCTTCGTTTCTTCTTCGCTGATCCGGTCTCCCTGGCAGATTCCACCGGCGGCCTTCACCATTTCCTCTTCTTCGAGATGTTTTGCTTTCTTTTTCGCCACACGTTCCATAGCCTGTGCATGAGCGATTGCTGCGTCGATCTCTTCACTGTCGCTGTCACTGTTCTGCTTCTGACGCTTCAGGCGCATGATCTCTCTCCGCGCCTGCCCGGCTGCCTGCTTTGCCGCCTGGGAAGTCTTGCTCCGCAGTATCTTCGACGAAATACTTTTAAACTGGTACTTCAGTTTTTTCAGGGCTAATGTTGTATTTTTTGTCTGCTGTCTCTGATCGCGCAGCGATTCACTGTAACTCAGGGAACTTGTAAAGATGGAATCCTGAGTCCAGCTGTTCGCCGCCTGCATCTGGCCGTTCCGGTCATCTCTCGCCAACATCCGCCGGATATCGGTAACAGAACTTTTATTTTTTGCTCCGAAGATACTCTTCTGATTGTTCTGCGTCTTCTTTCCTCCGGAAAATGCCTGCGGCAAACCGGTATTGCCGCTTCCGTAAGCACCTCCGGGCTTCCCCATAGAAATCATACAACCTCACCTTACCCTCTGAAGTCAAAGTTCTGGCCGATCTGCCGTTCACCTGCGGTCTGTACACTGTCACTCCGTGTGTTGAAATTGTAGGTTTCTATCTTAGTCAACAGTTCTTCTATGGAACCGGCGCTGATCGTTACCGTATCCTCTGTGCCGGCTTCCTCCTTGCTGTCTGCTATCTTATCAGACTTCTTGTCTTTTAGCCGTTCTTCCTTTTCTTTCTTAGCAGCCTTCTTCTCCGCAGCTTTTTTCTCTGCTCTCTTCTGCTCGCCTTTTTTCTCGATTCTTGCCTTCTGATCTGCGCTTGACTCCTTCAGCACTGCAAAAAATGACAATGTTCCGCCATCATTTACCTGCATTCCGTAACCCTTGACCTGCGCCCCCGAACTCTGCAAGCTGGTCTTTAACTGCTGTATCTGTGCAGCCGCACCGCTTAAGATTCCCTCATACTGCTTCCGGAATTTCTCATCTGTCGCCATCCGCTCGATCTTGTCTTCATCGATCAGTACCACAGTCTTAAAGCTGTTGGCGTACTGCGCGGCATTTGCCTTTGCATTTTCCTTCTGGTCACGGCTGACCAGAATAAAATCATAATTGCCGTACTTCTTTTTCAGCTGTTCGTAGTATTTCGCAGCCTTCTCCGACAGCTCCGGCTGACCGATGGTTCTGCCGTAATCCGCAGTCTTTCCCCTGGTCTGTGCCGTTTCGGAAGGCTTTCCCGCACTTGTTGTGCCGGCTGTCTTATCTGATGTTCCGAATACCTCCGGCTTCTTCGTCTTCGTACTCTTGCTGTAATCACTCTGCGCAGCATACGCACCTATGCTGCCGGTTGCTCCGATTCCCGCCATAATTATTTCCTCCTTGAAAATAAATGCCAAATCCGTTTGTTTACCTGGTTCCTCTATTGAGAATATCGGACAGCTTCTCCGACTTTTTTATACACATCAAAAGGAAACAGGCAAAAAGTGCAAAAAAACCGCCTTTCTGTGCCTTTGCGGATCAGATTAACGGTTTTCCTGTAAACTTTATTCTAAATTACTATTGATTCAAATGGTTGATCGTTACATGCAGCTCTCCCAACAGCTTCTTAATGTCCGCACTTGAGGTCGCCATATCTCTCGCTAATTTCTGTACTTCCGTTGCCACCACGGCGAAGCCCTTGCCCTGATCTCCGGCTCTTGCTGCCTCAATCGAAGCATTCAGTGCCAGAATCTGCTGTCTCTTGCTGTAACCATCGATTTCCTTGGTCTTGTCCGTTGCTTCCTCGATCTGTTCCGCAGCTTTCGTGATGCCACCCTTTAATTCACCTACCAGATTCTCGTTTTTCCAGTTGGCGTAGCTGGCTCTCACGAACATGTTGATCACATCACCCAGCAGATTTGCAGAAGCGTCGATCTGCTCCTTAGTCTTCACATTTACCTTTTTCAGGGCCTTAATATATTTATCCTCGTCAATACCCAGCTCTCTCGCTGTCTGACGGAACTTCTTCTCATCCGGATTCTCCGGCAACACTTGTCCTCCGATAATACTGCCCAACACGGTTCCATCCTCCAGTGTGATCGGAATACCAAAATCCACAAGTCCCGCATGGCAGGGATACACACCATGGCCTTCTCTGTCACACTGCTCGCAGCGCTTTTTCCCCTCTGCGCTTCCTCTCGTCAGATCAATACAGAACTCCGTAAAATTATAACAGTCACTGATGTATTTTCCGTCTGCACCCACAGCCACGGTTGCCAGTCCTGTGCTGCCTGCCCAGTTCTTCATGATCTGTTCAAATTTGTTCATGTCACAAAAATCCTGAATCTTCATATAACT
>ERZ773208.873-NODE-873-length-26563-cov-3.925306_pt1 | contig 26563 bp, 28 predicted proteins | sample MGYA00581006_ERZ773208 | MGnify/ENA primary metagenome ERZ773208 (study PRJEB29015, sample SAMEA2737793) | human gut metagenome | biome: human gut; feature: human-associated habitat; material: faeces | place: China | collected 2012 ... | reverse complement strand
CATGCCGCCGGCGGCGCTGGCGGCGGCGTTCGCGTCCCCGGAGCCGCTCGATGCCCGCTGGCCGGAGCTGCTGCGGCGCGCGGCGGCGCTCCCTGCCTGCCCGCCGCCCAGAATGACGCCCGTGCAGCAGACATGCCTCGCGCAGACGATCGTCTGGCGGCACGGCATGGACGCGCTCGACGACCGTGACGTGGTCTTTCCCGTGCGGTATGCCGCGGCGACGCTGCGGCTGCTCGACTGTCTGGCGGCGGTGAGCGGCTGCACGGACGCGCAGCTCGTCGTGCTCGTCACGCGCGAGGTGGAAAATGACCCCGAAGCCCTGTCCCGGCTGCGCGCCGGGCTGCAGATAGAACCAAAAATGAATGCTCAGGAGGCACTCAACCATGAAAAAATGTGACTGCAAGATCATGAACACCCTCGGCAAGTACCAGAAAATCTGGCCGTGGATCGGCGTGGCGGGCTACGCCATCGACGGCGCGGAGGCCGTGCTCAAGCACACGAAGTGGGGCAAAGCACACTACAAGCTGCGCATGCTCATCCACGGCGCGGGCGCGGGGCTGCTGTGCCTCGGCGCGGGCGTACACACGGTGCAGGCGTTTGCAACGGGCAAGACGGACGTGCCCGCCGTCGTCAGCGGGTCGGTCATCGGCTCAGGCATCCTCGGCCTGAACTACACGCACGCCGCGGCCAAGAAAATCGGCCCGAAGCAGGCGCGCGTCATGCACCGCGTGTTCTGCGGCGTGACGGGTCTCGGCATGGCGATGCACATTTTCGCCGTCAAGCAGCCGAAGGAGTAAGATACGCGGGGAAGAAAGCAGACCGCAGCCGCAGCGGAACTGACCGCTGCGGCTGCGGTTGTGCTGCGCGCGGATGTGTGGTAAGATGAGACACAGTGCGCCGGGAGGCGGAATTTACGGGAGGAATGACCATGACTGAGAAGGAGAAAATGCTGCGCGGGATGCTGTATGACGCCGACGACAGCACGCTCTGCGCCGACCGTGTGCGGGCCAAGGAGCTGTGCCATGCCTACAATCAGCTGCGGCCCTCGGACGCGGCCGGGATGCGGGAGCTCCTCCAGCGGCTTCTGGGGGAAACGGGCGAGACGTTTTGCGTGACGGCCCCGTTCTGGTGCGATTACGGCTACAACATCCGGCTCGGGGAGTACTTTTACGCCAACCACAATCTCGTCATTCTCGACTGCGCCGCGGTGACGTTCGGCGAGCACGTGTTCGTGGCGCCAAACTGCGGGTTTTACACGGCCGGCCACCCGATCGACGCCGAGTGCCGCGAGCGGGGGCTGGAGTATGCTTACCCGATCACCGTGGGCGATCATGTGTGGATCGGCGGCGGCGTGCAGGTCATGCCCGGCGTCACGATCGGGAGTAATGTCGTGATCGGGGGCGGCAGCGTCGTCGTCAAAGACATTCCGAGCGATTCGGTCGCTGTCGGCAATCCGTGCAGGGTCATTCGGCCGATCACAGAGGCGGACAAACAGACCTGCTGGGACAGATAGCGCGCGGCTGCATGGCAAGAGGAACGCAGGACAAAATGAAAAAAGAAAAGCGGTTTGAGATCGTATATCAGGAAGGCAGCTTTATGAGCGCAAAAACGATCTATGTGGACAAAGAGACCGGCGTGAATTATCTCTTTATCGTCAGCGGATATGCGGGCGGATTGACGCCGCTGCTGGATGCAGAGGGGAAACCCGTCGTCACCAAAGAAACGGCTGACTGAGAAGATCGCGCTTTCTTGTCCGGCGCGAAGCGGCGCTTTGATCGTGCGTACACAAACCCCCGCCCGGCGTGACCGAATGGTCACGCCGGGCGGGGGTTTCTTTGATGGGCCGGGGCTCACCCGGTGGTGACATAGCTGCCGGATTCCGGCGCCTTGGCGAGAAACGGCACGAAGCGCGTCGCGGCGTCAAAGCTGCTGTCGGCCGCGATGGCGCTCTGGAGCGTGGCGACGTTATCGGCCGAGGCGAACACGCACACGCGGTCAAACAGCTTCGGGAACACCGCCATGTCCTGCCCGGACTGCGCGGCCCTGCTTTGCAGGATGGAGTCCGCGCTCACGACGGCGCTCACGCGCAGGCCCGTGGCGGTCAGATTCGCGCGCAGGTACTTTGCCAGCGACACGACCGCGTCCGTGCGCGAGGGCGTGCCGCTCTGGGACGCATATTTGACCTCTGTGTCGGACAGCGGCTGCTGCAGGTACGAGAACGCGACCTCGTCAAAGCCCAGGTCGTGCAGCTCCTTGCAGAGGCTGACGAGGTAGGTGCGGATGAACGTGTTGTACGGGTCGACCCAGCCGCCGGAACTGTCGGTGTACGCGCTGCCGGACGCGGTCTGCAGCGCGGTGGCGGCGTAGCGCTCGGCCATGAGCGTGTCGACGCACGTGCTCACGACGGCGACGAGGTAGATGTTCTGCCCCTTGACGGTCTGGATCGCGTCGGCAAGCTCGGCCGTGCCGTTGACGCCGTAGGCCGCGGCGTCCGAGACGCCGGACTTCCAGCTCAGCGTGCCGCCGGGGGCTTTCATCTGCAGCACGAGGGCGTTGCCGCCCGCCGCCTTCACGGCGGAGGCCGCGCGCGTGAGCCCGTCGGGCGTGATCTTGTCGGCCGTCAGATACTGCCCGTGCAGCTCGGTGAGGCCCTTGCCCGCGTCGGAGACGATGCCGGAATAGTCCGGGTCCTCGAGCACGAGCTCGGTGTCGACCGTCTCGGGCTGGCCGCTCTCGGTGACGGGGGCGGCCGTCTCCATGATGGGGAAGACGACGTGCAGAGAGCCGTCGCTGTCATAGACAATGTATTTCTGGCCGGCGAAGAACAAAATCACCGCCAGCACGATCAGCCCGGCGAGGATCCACAAGATCACCGGCCAGGCCTTGCCCCGGCTGCGCCGGGCGCGGTAAACGTCGTTGCGATGGGCGCGCATCGGCACACCTCCTTTGGGTCAGGCGGCGTCAGCCGCGGTTTTCAATGTCGCTGATGAGGGCAATGCGGCGCGCGTGGCGGCCGCCCTCAAACTCGGTGTTGAGGAATGTGTCCACGATCTTGAGCGCGAGGCCCGGGCCGAGCACGCGCGCGCCCATGGCGAGGATGTTCGCATCGTTGTGGCGGCGGGTCATCTCGGCGGAGTAGCAGTCGCCGCACAGGGCGGCGCGGATGCCCTTGACCTTGTTGGCGGAGATGGAGATGCCGATGCCGGTGCCGCAGATGAGGATGCCGCGCTCGTACTCCCCATCCGCGACGGCGCGGGCCACGGCCTCGCCGTAGATGGGGTAGTCGCAGCTCTCTTCGCTGTACGTGCCGAAGTCCTTGTAGGCAAGGCCCAGCTCGTCGAGATGGCGCATGACCTCCTGCTTGAGGGCAAAACCGCCGTGGTCACATCCGATCGCAATCATAAACAATACCTCGATTTCTGTAATTTTCCCGGCGTTAAAACGGCCAGTCCGGGAGCCATTTGAGCACATTCCATGCATAGTCGCGCGGGATCGTCACGCCCGTGAGCACGGGGAAAAACAGCGCGAAGAGCACGCCGTTTGCCGCCGTGAAGGCATACACGATGCCGAGATAGCCGCGCTGCCGCAGCCGGTCGAACACGTACCCGAGCGCGAGCACGAGAAAGAGCGTCGCCGCGAAGTAGTGGTATTCGAACGTCAGGCGTGAGATGAACACCCACGGCAGCACCTGTGCCAGATAGCCGACGAGAATAAAGAGCGCCGTGCGGTCGCGCTTCGCCGCGCGGTACGCGAGCACCGGCAGCGCCAGCAGCCCGCCCCAGCACAGCAGGGGGTTGACGAACGCGCCGATGGTCGACACCGTCCCGTCGCCGTACGACAGGTAGTAGAGGATCGGCCGCAGGTCGAGCAGCCACTGCCACCAGCGCGAGGCGTACGGATGCGTGGCGACAAGGCCGGAATGATAGGTAAACATGAAGCGTTGGTTTTCCAGCACGATGGCGGCGTATTCGCGCGTGAAGTACATGCCCGCGCCGTGCAGGCCGCGCGCCGCGCCGTAGGGGTAATAGCTCGCGTAATAGATCATGCCCGGTACGAGCACGAAAAACACGAGGCAGAAGCCGATGTTGCCGAGCAGGCGGTGCGCATACCGGCGGCCGTCACCGTCCCGGTGCGCCTGTACACCGGCAAAGATCCAGTGCAGCGCCCAGAGCACGCCGAGGCCCGCCCCGGCATAGAGACACGTCCACTTCGTGGCCGCGCCGATGCCGAACGTGACGCCGCAGGCGGCGAGGTGGCGCAGCCGCCCCTCCGTGAAGTACCGGTACAAAAACAGGTACATGAGCAGGATGAAAAACGTCGCAAAGCTGTCGATCGTCGCAATGCGCGTCTGCGTCAGGTGCATGAAGTCGAACGCCAGCAGCGCCGCGCCGCACAGGGCCACGCGGTCGTCGCGGAACATCCGGCGCAGCAGATCCCACATCAGCGGCAGCATGGCCACGCCGAAGAGCGTGCCCATGAAGCGCCAGCCGAACGGCGTCATGCCGAAGAGCACGATGCCGAGCGAGAGGATCTCCTTGCCGAGCGGCGGGTGCGAGACTTCATACGGATACACGCCGCGCAGGTGCTCATAGGCCGTGCGCGCGTGGTAGATCTCATCAAAATACGTGCTGTTGTAGTACGTGGACGCGGCGGGCACGGTGTCCGCTTCGTCGCAGAGCGCGTCCGCGCTCGCAGGGCCGGTGATGGCGCGCACGCCGATGCGGCTGCCCTGCGGGTCGTAGAGTGCGAGCTCGCCGAGCTCCATGTGCGCGCTCGCCGTGATGCGCACATAGGCCGCCGCTGCGGGCGCGGTGTCGGCCATTTCCGGCTGAAGCCACTTGAAGAGGTCGGCGTAGCCTTGCGGCATCGTGCCGGCGGGCGTGAAGGTCACGCCGTCGGTCGAATAGGCGAGGGTGTATTCGCCGGTCGACAAACCGGGGTAGTACCACACGGCGGCGATTTCACTCTCGCGCTCGAGCGCGAGCACGGCGGATTCCCCCGCCTCGAACGAGCAGAACTGCTGCGGGTCGCGCGCAGAGCCGAGGCTAAAGAACGCTGCGACGGCGTACACCGCCGTCAGCGCCGCGATGCCAAGCCAGCCGCGGCGGCCCGTGCGCCGGGGGATAGGGCCGCGTGCGGGCAAAACCAGATGCGCCAGCAGCGCGAGCGTGAGCGTAATGGCGGCTGCGAGCAGAATGTACCGGAGCGCTGCCATGCGCTGCCCCTCCCTTCGCCGGAATGCCGGATGGTCTATATTATAGTACAGCGCAGCGGCCCTGTCCAGAAAAGAATCCGCCGGAGGGGCAGCAGCACTTGACAACTGTCCGGAATAAAGTTAGAATAATGTGATTATATTTTTGGCGGCGGATGGAGCGCCGACACGAATATCGTTATGTTCCCGGCGGGTGCGCTTGATGGCCCGCCTTTTCCAACTTGAAAAAATATCGTAGAAAAAATCTGAAGAAACGGAGGATCACAATTTCATATGTCGTTACCAATAGCACTCGGTTGTATCATCGCAGCGCTTGTGGTTGGTTGTATCCTTGGCGGGCTTTACCGCAAAAAGGTCTCGGAGCGCGAGATCGGCAGTGCGGAAGAGAAGGCCAAGCAGATCATAAATGATGCCTATAAGAGTGCCGAGAGCAAGCGGCGCGAGACCCTGCTCGAGGCCAAGGAAGAGATCCACAAGAGCCGGACGGAGTACGAACGCGAGGTCAAGGAACGCCGCGCGGAGCTGCAGAAGCAGGAGCGCCGCCTCCAGCAGAAGGAGGAGACCCTCGACCGCAAGACGGACACGCTCGACAAAAAGACGGACGCCCTCAACCAGAAGATCGCCGCGATCGATACCAAGCAGAATGAGATCAATCAGCTCAAAAAGACCCAGATGGAGCTGCTCGAGAAGATCTCCGGCTATACGGTCGAGGAGGCCAAGGCCTTCCTCATCAACAGCCTGAAGGACGACGTCGTGCATGAGCAGGCGCTCATGGTCAAGGAGGTCGAGGCCCAGTACAAGGATGAGGCCGATACCCGCGCCCGCGAGATCATCGCCACCGCCATCCAGCGCTGCGCCGCCGACCATGCCAGCGAAGTGACCGTGTCGGTCGTGCCGCTGCCGAACGACGAGATGAAGGGCCGCATCATCGGCCGCGAGGGCCGCAACATCCGCGCCATCGAGACGCTCACCGGCTGCGACCTCATCATCGACGACACGCCCGAGGCCATCACGCTCTCGAGCTTCGACCCCGTGCGGCGCGAAGTCGCGCGCATCGCGCTCGAAAAGCTCATTCAGGACGGCCGCATTCACCCCGCCCGCATCGAGGAAATGGTCGCCAAGGCCCAGAAGGAGGTCAACGCCACCATCAAGGCCGAGGGCGAGCGCGCCGTTTTCGAGACGAACATCCACGGCCTGCATCCCGAGCTTATCAAGCTGCTCGGCCGCATGAAGTACCGCACCAGTTACGGCCAGAATGTGCTCAACCACTCCATCGAGGTTTCGCACATTGCCGGCCTGCTCGCTGCCGAGCTTGGCGTCGACGTGGCCACCGCCAAGCGCGCCGGCCTCCTGCACGATATCGGCAAGGCCATCGACCACGAGGTCGAGGGCAGCCACGTGACCATCGGCGTCAACATCGCCCGCAAGTACAAGGAGTCGGAGGAAGTCATCCACGCCATCGAGGCCCACCACGGCGACGTGGAGGCCCACACCGTCGTCGCCTGCCTCGTTCAGGCGGCCGACGCCATCTCCGCTGCGCGCCCCGGCGCCCGGCGCGAGAACATCGAGAACTATGTCAAGCGTCTCGAAAAGCTCGAGGAAGTCACCAAGAGCTTCCCCGGCATCGCCAACTGCTTTGCCATTCAGGCCGGCCGCGAGATCCGCATCATGGTCAAGCCCGAGGAGGTCTCGGAGGATCAGATGGTGCTGCTCGCGCGCGACATCGCCAAGAAGATCGAGGACGAGCTGACCTACCCCGGCCAGATCAAGGTCAATCTCCTGCGCGAGACCAAGGCCATCGACTACGCGAAGTAAACCAGATCCCGAATCCCCAACGCCCGCCGGATATCCGGCGGGCGTTCGTGCATTTGCTGCCTTTTGGCGGCGGTGGGCGCAAGTGCCGGTTTCCCAACAGATGCATCAAAAAATCCATAAAAAACGAATCTGTTACAAAAAGGAAAGAAATACTTGACAAAAACGGTCGATTTATGGTAATATTTTTCTGGAACTGATAAAAATTGTTCAAAAACACGAAAGGAGAGTAAAATTCATGATTTGGGATTGCCCGTTTTGCTTCCTCGGATGGCTGCATGATCAGTGGGGCTGGGACCACGAAATGGCCGAGAAGTTCAGATCCATGTGCCCGAACAAGTAATTCATTTTTTGTGTGCTGTTAACCGGTAGCACGCTGTCAGCCCGCCCGGGGCTGAGCCAACCTTACGAGGCCTGACGCTTTGCGTCAGGCTTTGTTTTTTTGCCCGGTTTGACAGCCCGCGCGCGGGTGTGTAGAATGGGCGCAGAGACCGAAACGGACGGGCGGGGAGATGCGATGAAGCAAAAGTGGCATAAACTCTATGACAATACTGCGACTTACTATATATTTGGCATAGTCATGCTGATATTCGGGTCATTAACGGCGCTGAACATTTGGATATATAGGGAATGCAATGTTGTTTCAGAAAAAATCGCACTTATGCTTATATTAGATGTTCCAGGGGCAGCATTTTTCATCTTGGCGAATAAGCCGCAGGCATTCAGTCGATTTTTAACGCGCTGCAGCTTTGATGCCGAAGGCATCCATTGCCGGAGCCCGCGTTGGGGGCGCTTTACACTTCGGTGGGATGAAATTCGTACATATGGCTTTGGCGTGAATTCATTTTCGTACATGTCTGCATCATTTTTGTATTTCTCACGGAACGAGGAGGAGTATGTCCCGAAAAACGGTATGGAGCTGCTGCGGATCGGCCGTGACCGGATCATTTTTCAGTATCGGCCGTCCATCTGGGCGGCGCTGACGGAGTATATGCCGCGGGACATGATCAAGCGGCTGGACGATGTGATCCGCAATGAACGCGGCGGGCATTTCCAGCGCAGGCCCGGCGCGTGAGCGGGCGAGCCTGCTGCACCGTGGATAGAGAAGAAAGCAGACAGCAAAAAATCCGGCGCCCGCATCGCGGGCGCCGGATCTTGCTTTGTCTGTTGTTTTGCAGGGGCAGGGGGGATTAGTACATACCGCCCATGTCCGGGGCAGCCGGAGCGGCCGGAGCGGCCTTCTCGGGCAGGTCGGCCACGAGGGACTCGGTGGTCAGAACCATGGAGGAGACGGACGCGGCGTTCTCGAGCGCGCTGCGGCAGACCTTGGTCGGATCGACGATGCCGTTTTCGATCATGTCGCCGAAGGTGTCGTGCGCGGCGTCGTAGCCGTAGTTGACGCTCTTGCTCTTGCTGACCTTGTCGAGGATGACCGCACCCTCAACGCCGGCGTTGGCCGCGATCTGGCAGATCGGGGCGCGCAGAGCGGCTGCGATGATGTTCGCGCCAGTCTTCTCATCGCCGGAGAGCTTGGCAGCGGTCGCCTGTGCGGCCTTGCTGGCCACAACATACGCCGTGCCGCCGCCGGCCACGATGCCCTCTTCGACGGCTGCGCGGGTCGCGTTGAGCGCGTCCTCGATGCGCAGCTTCTTTTCCTTCATCTCGGTCTCGGTCGCAGCGCCGACCTTGATGACCGCAACACCGCCGGACAGCTTTGCCAGGCGCTCCTGCAGCTTCTCCTTGTCGTACTCGGAGGTCGTCGTCTCGATCTGGGCGCGGATCTGCGCGATGCGGCCCTGAATGTCGTCCTTGGCCCCGGCACCCTCGACGATGGTCGTGGTCTCCTTCGTGACCTTGACCTGACGCGCGCGGCCCAGCTGAGCCAGCGTGGTGTCCTTGAGCTCCATGCCGAGGTCGGTCGAGATGACCTGGCCGCCGGTCAGGATGGCGATGTCCTGCAGCATTTCCTTGCGGCGGTCGCCGAAGCCGGGGGCCTTGACGCACACGCAGGTGAACGTGCCGCGCAGCTTGTTGAGGATGATGGTGGCCAGCGCCTCGCCCTCGATGTCGTCGGCGATGATGACGAGCTTCTTGCCCGCGTTCAGCACGGCCTCGAGCACCGGCAGGATCTCCTGAATGTTCGAGATCTTCTTGTCCGTGATGAGGATGAGCGCGTCGTCAATGACGGCTTCCATCTTGTCGTTATCCGTGACCATATACGGGGTGACATAGCCGCGGTCGAACTGCATGCCCTCGACGACCTCGGAATAGGTCTCGGCGGTCTTGCTCTCCTCGACGGTGATGACGCCGTTCTGGCTGACCTTCTCCATCGCCTCGGCGATGAGCTTGCCGATGTGCTCGTCACTGGAAGAGATCGCGCCGACACGCGCGATGTCGCCGCTGCCGCTCACGGGCTGGGAGTTGGTGCGGATGGCATCGACAGCCGCTTCGGCCGCCTTCTGGATGCCGCGGCGCATGACCATCGGATTGGCGCCGGCGGCCAGGTTCTTCAGACCCTCGCGGATCATCGCCTGCGCCAGAACGGTGGCGGAGGTGGTGCCGTCGCCCGCGACGTCGTTGGTCTTGGTGCTCACTTCGCGGATGAGCTGCGCGCCCATGTTCTCAAACGGGTCCTCGAGCTCGATCTCTTTTGCGATCGTCACGCCGTCGTTGGTGATCAGCGGAGCGCCGAACTTCTTGCCCAGCACCACGTTGCGGCCCTTGGGGCCGAGGGTAATCTTGACGGTATCTGCAAGCTGATCCACGCCGCGCTGCAGCGCCTTGCGTGCTTCTTCACCATAAATGATCTGTTTTGCCATAATGATAGCCTCCTAAAATCAAAGCGGTTGGATTACTCGACGACAGCCAGAATGTCGCCCTGACGCACGATGGAATATTCCTCGCCGTCCACTTTCACGGTGGTGCCGGAGTACTTGCCGACGATCACGCGGTCGCCCGCGGCCACGGTCATCTTCACTTCGTTGCCGTCCACCATGCCGCCCGGGCCGACTTCGACGACCTCGAACATCTCGGGCTTCTCCTGCGCGGATGCTGCCAGGATCAGGCCGCTCTTGGTCTTTTCCTCTGCCTTGAACTGCTTGAGGATCACACGGTCTGCCAACGGTTTGAGTTTCATAATCTATATGCCTCCTAATATTGAATACAAAAAAGCGATGCGTTAGCACTCAATTCCTCGGAGTGCTAACGCATCATACTATACCACAATTTTTCGGATTATCAAGCCCCTGGCGAAATTTTTTTGTAAACGTTTTGTGACCGCGTTTTTTCGTCAGGCGTGGACAAATTCGCGCGTCTCGTGGCCGCCCGTGGTCTCGGGGTGGAAGAAGGCCATGTTCGCCGGCACGAGGAAGTTCACGCCGCCGGGGATGAGGTCGAAGTTTACGTGCTTGCTCCAGAGCGCCTCACCGTCGATGTTCACGACGAGATCCTGCTCGCTGTCGATCTCGAGATGACCGCCCTCGAGATGGGTGATGAATTTTTCCAACTCACGGTAGCGGCCCTTGGCGTACTTGCCGACGAGCCGGATGAACTGCAGGCGCGACACGTCGCGCACGACGAGAAACTCCAGCTTGCCGTTATCTGGCCGGGAGTCGGTGATGGGGTTGAAGCCGCCGCCGTAGAACCGGCCGTTGCACGCGCAGATGAGCGACGTGCCTCCGCTGTAGTCCATGCCGCAGCCGCGCACGGTCAGCGGCTGGGCGATGCCCTTGAAGAGGTTGGCCACGACGGACAGCACATAGCTGTCGTGATACTGGTGCACCTCGGTGCCGATGCGCGCGTCGATGCCGACGGAGCAGATGTTGACCGCGTAGCGCCCGCAGCACTCCATCACGTCGAGCGGACGCACTTCGCCGCGCACGAGATCGCTCAGGTCGAAAAAGCGATCCTTTTCCTCGCCGAACATTTTGATGAAGTCGTTGCCCGTGCCGCAGGGGAAGTGGGTCACGGCGACGTTATCGTGCCCGACGGCGCCGTTGACGCACTCGTTGAGCGTGCCGTCGCCGCCGCAGGCATATACCCGCAGCTCCTCGCCGGAAGCGGCCTCGGCCTTGATCTTCGCGCACGCATCCATGGGCGCGGTCGTGATGTAGACCTCATAGGCGTCCGCGCTGCCCTCGAGCGCGAGGCGCGCCTGCTCGGCCACGTATTCATGCCGGTCCTTGCCGCCGGCGACGGGGTTGACGATGAACAGATGTTTCATAGCTCCATTCCTGCACTTTCGACAAAATAATACCATTACTATACCCCGGTCGGCGGGGACGCGCAAGAGGGGAATGTGAATATTTGCGATTTTTTAACTACCGGTGTGAAATATATGCGGCCGTGCGTCGGATATGCGGCTTCACACGTCTTTCGTGTACTGGAACAGGTCGCAGCGGAGCGTGCCGTTGTAGAGCTTGCGCTTTTTGTCCGCCGGGCGGCCGAACGCGCGCTCAAACTCCGTGTGCGAGCTCAGCAGGTAGAGCCGCCAGTGTTCCGTTTTGGCATAGGCCGCGCCGAAGGCGGTGTAGAGCGCCTCGGCCTCGCGCTTTTCCATCAGGCGCTCGCCGTAGGGCGGATTCGTGACGATGACGCCGCGGTCGGTTGTGCGGTCAAATTCCCGCGCATCCGCCACCGCGAAGGTGATGCAGTCGTCCACGCCGGCGCGGCGGGCATTGTCGCGCGCCATGGCGACGGCGCGGGGGTCGATATCGGAGGCGAAGATGTGATACTCGCCGTGAAACTCGCGTGCGCGCGCTTCCTCGCGCGCCTGCGGCCAGACCCCGGCCGGCAGCCACGCCCACTGCATGGCCGCAAAGTCGCGCCTGATGCCCGGTGCGCGGCCCTTGGCGGCCAGCGCCGCCTCAATGGCGATCGTGCCGCTGCCGCAAAACGGGTCGCAGAAATCGCCCCGGCCGCGGTAGCCCGCGATGTCCACGAGCGCGGCGGCCAGCGTCTCACGCAGGGGCGCGGCCACGTGCGCCGGACGGTAGCCGCGCTTGTGCAGCGGCGTGCCGGTCGTGTCGAGATAGAGCGTGGCCGTGTCGTGCACGAGCGAGAACTGGATCTGGTACAGCGTGCCGGTCTCGGCAAACCACGTCACATGATAGCGCTGCTTGAGCGACTCGACGACGGCTTTTTTGATGATCTTCTGGCAGTCGGGCACGGAGTGCAGCGCCGACTCCAGACTGTAGCCCTTGACGGGGAAGGCCGCGTCCGCGGGCAGGTACTGCGCCCACGGCAGGGCCTTCACGCCCTCGAAGAGCGCGTCAAACGTCGGGGCGGAGAAGCTGCCCAGCTCGAGCAGCACGCGCTCGCCGAAGCGGCAGCGGAGGTTTATGCGCGCGATGTCCGCGTCCGTGCCCGTGCAGCGCACGCGGCCGTTTTCGGGCATGACGCTGCGCAGGCCCATGTGGCGCAGCTCGTTGCCGAGCGGGCCCTCGAGCCCGAACAGGCACGGCACGCACAGTTTGTGCTCAGGCATCGGGCGTGTCCTCGGTTTCGTCAGATTTTTCAGGCTCGGCCGGGGTTTCCGGGGCTTCCGGTTCGGCCGGGGTTTCCGGGGCTTCCGGTTCGGCCGGGGTTTCCGCTTCCGTCTTGGCCTCGGGCGTTTCCTCCGGAGCGGTCTCCGGCTCGGCTGCGGCCTCCGGGGTCTCCTCCGGTGTGGTTTCCGGGTCGGCCGGGGTCTCAGGCGTCATGTCCACGAGCTCGAACGTGATGTCCGGCAGCTTCTGCTCGTCATACTTGCCGCAGAGGATGCGGATGAACACGACGATGGCATAGATCAGGCAGGCGACGGCCGCGACCGTCAGCCCCTCGACCCAGCCCTGCGGGATGCCGCCGACGTAGTCCACGCGCACGATGGCGTCGGGCAGGTAGTCGGCCGCGTCGTCACTGTCGCCGATCGCGCCGATCTTCTGCAGATAGTCATGGTTGTCCGTGTACCAACTGTAGATCTCGGACGAGACGGCCTCCGGCATGGCCTTGACCGTGCCGGTGACGCGGATGAAGCTGTCGATGGAGTAGCTCTGGCCCTGCAGGACGCTGGTGGTCGCATCGGCAATGGTCTTGACCGAGGCGTCCCACCGCGCGGGGAAGCGGAAGGCCACGAGCTGCCCGCCGATGGGCACGACGGCGTACTGCGCGCTGCCGCCGGCGGGGTCTTCGAACGTGTCGAGGATGAAGACGATGTCGTGCTGCACGAACGTGCCGGGGTCGGCGTCGAACGTGCCTTCGATACTCTGCGCGCCCTTAGCGATACGGAACACGCCGAAGCCGGAGGCCGCCAGCAGCACCACGGCCGCCAGCACGCCCGCGATGCCGCGCCAGAGCGCGTGACGCCAGCGTGCGCCATGCTCGGCCTTCTGCGCGGGGGCGGCTGTTTCCGGGGCCTCTGGGGCCTTCGGTGCTTCCGTGCCTTCCGGAGCCGGGGCGGTTTCCGGCTGGGTAGTCTGTTCGATGTTTGTGGTTTCCGGCGCGGCCGTATCGGGGGCCTGCTGAGCCGGGGTCTTGTTTTCGTCCATAAGGAACTCCTTTCTCAGATCGTGGCGGCGGTGTCAAGCATGGCGTCGAGCACGCAGCAGGCGAGCGCGGCCTCCATGACCGGGATCGCCCGCGGGGCGAGGCACGGGTCGTGCCGGCCGTTGATGCGCAGCGGCGTCTCCTCCATTGTGGCCAGGTCGACCGACGGCTGCTCGCACGCGATCGACGGCGTCGGCCGCAGGGCCATGCGCACGACGAGCGGCATGCCGTTGGTGATGCCGCCGTTGATGCCGCCGGCATTGTTCGAGGCCATGGTGATGTGCCCGTTTTTCAGGCGGATGGGGTCGTTGGCTTCGCTGCCGCGCATTTCGGCGAGGGCGAAGCCGCGGCCGAACTCCACGCCCTTCACGCCGGGAATGGCATAGAGCATGCCGGCGATGCGGCTCTCCATGCCGCCGAAGAGCAGCCCGCCGACGCCGGCGGGTACGCCCGTGACGATGCACTCGAGCTCGCTGCCGACGGAGTCGCCGGCGCTGCGCGCGTCGAGAATGGCGCGCTTCATGTCAAAGTTCAGCTCCCTGCCCGTCGCCTGGCCGACGCGCACGGCGTTGGCCGTGATCGTGATGCCGCGGCGCTCGAGGATCTGCCGGCAGACTGCTCCGGCGAACACGAGGCAGGCCGTGAGCCGGCCGCTGAACGGGCCGCCGCCGCGCAGGTCGGCGTGGCCGCCGAAGCGCACGGTCGCAGCGTAGTCCGCGTGGCTCGGGCGCGGGATCTCCGGGTGGTAGGCCGCACTGTCCTGGTCCTTGTTGCGGAAGATGGCCGAGATCGGCGCGCCGGTCGTCACGCCGTTGAGGATGCCGCTCATCACGAGCGGATCGTCCGTCTCTGAGCGGTGGGTCGTCAGGTCGGACGAGCCGGGGGCGCGCCGGCGCATCTGGATGCGCACGGCGTCCATGTCGATGGCCTCGCCGGCCGGGACGCCGTCGAGCACGACGCCGATCGCCGGGCCGTGCGACTCGCCGAAGATCGTCACTTTTACGCGTTCGCCATAGGTATTCATGCGTTTGCCTCGCTGTTCGTTCAAAATAAAGGATACAGATAACCATACAACATTTTTCCGGTCTTGTAAATGCCTTTTGCGTGCGCGCGGGGGTCATGGGCGCGCGGATTTTACAGATTGGACATGAAAACGCCGTGCCGGTTGTTTTATAATAAGAACAAATTGTGAAAATGATATCCGGCGCGCAAGTGCGCCGGCGAAGGAGGCAATATCACATGAGCCAGAAAGTGCTCGTCGTGGAGGACGATAACAACATCGCAGAGTTGCTGCGTCTGTACCTGCAGAAGGACGGGTTCGAGGTCTCGCACGCGGCCGACGGCGGCAAGGCCGTCGAGATGGCCAAGGAGATCCAGCCCGACCTCGTGCTGCTCGATATCATGCTGCCCGTCATGGACGGCTGGCAGGTCTGCCGCGAGCTGCGCAAGACCATGAAAATGCCCATCATCATGCTCACCGCCAAGGGCGAGACCGAGGACAAGGTCTCCGGCCTGGAGATGGGCGCGGACGACTACATCGTCAAGCCCTTCGAGGTCAAGGAGCTGCTCGCGCGCGTGCACGCCGTGCTGCGCCGCACCGGCGACGACGGCAAGCCCAAGAGCAAGAAGCTCACGTTCGACAAGCTCGTCATCAACCTCGACTCCTATGAGCTGATCGTCGACGGCAAGAAGATCGATACGCCGCCCAAGGAGATGGAGCTGCTGTACCACCTCGCGGCGACGCCCAACCGCGTCTACACCCGCAACCAGCTGCTCGACGAGGTGTGGGGCTTTGACTACTTCGGCGACAGCCGCACCGTCGACGTGCACATCAAGCGCCTGCGCGAGAAGCTCGAGGGCGTGTCCGACAAGTGGGCGCTCAAGACCGTCTGGGGCGTGGGCTATAAGTTCGAAGCGGAAGAGACGTAAGTGAAGAGTATTTATTTCAAAAACTTCGCCGCGACCGCCGTCATGGTCATGTTCAGCTTCCTCATCCTCGGCACGGCGTTCGTGTTCCTCGGCCGCAGCTATGTCATCAGCGAATACCGCGACAACATGGTCTCCAACGCCGAGGAGGTCAGCCACGCCGCGCAGGCGCTCGTGCGCGACGGTGAGCTCTCGAACTGGGACCTGCGCATGGTCATCAGTACCCTGGCGCAGTCGACCGGCAACCACATCTTCATCACGGATACCGATGGGACGATCGTGTCCTGCTCGTGCCGCAACATCGCCTGCGAGCACCTCGGCCGCTCGGTCGGCTCGGCGCAGCTGACGCAGCTGCGCAGCGACGGCAAGTTCAACCTCATCACGAACCTCGGCGGGTTTTATGCCTCGCCGCACTACGTCGTCGCGCAGCCGATCACCATCGGCACGGACGCGCGCGTGATCGGCTACGTGTTCGTGGCCACGAACAGCGCCACGATCATCGACGGCTGGCGAACGTTCGTGTGGGTGTTTCTCGCCGCGTCTGCCGCCGTGATGATGATCGCGCTGCTGCTCTCGCTCGTGACGAGCAAGCGCATGGCTCAGCCGCTCGACGAGATGGCAGTCGCGGCCAAGAAGTTCGCCCACGGCGACTTTTCCGCCCGCGTCACGGACGACGGACGCACCGACGAGGTCGGCGCGCTCATCTCGGCCTTCAACACCATGGCCGATTCCCTTGAGACGAGCGAGCAGCGCCGCAACGCCTTCATCGCCAACGTCTCGCACGAGCTCAAGACCCCCATGACCACCATCGCCGGCTTTGCCGACGGTATTCTCGACGGCACGATCCCCAAGGATCAGGAGGACAAGTACCTCGCCACCATCGCCGACGAGACGCGCCGGCTCTCGCGCCTCGTGCGCAGCATGCTCGACATGTCGCGCCTTGAGAGCACGGGCGAGGATCTGACGCGCCGGCGCGAGTTTGACATCTCGGAGAAGATCGTCAGCACCATGCTCAGCTTTGAGGCGCGCGCCAACGACAAGCAGCTCGACGTGGACCTCCAGCTGCCTGAGGACTCCATGCAGGTGCTCGCAGACCCGGACGCCATCACGCGCGTGCTCTATAACCTGATGGACAACGCCGTCAAGTTCGCCGCGCCCGGCAGCACGCTGTGCGTCTCGCTCTGGAAGTCGGAGGGCAAGGCCTACGTCTCCGTGCGCGACCACGGCGAGACCATCCCGCCCGACGACCTGCCGTTCATCTTCGACCGCTTCCACAAGTCCGACCGCAGCCGCAGCCTCGACCGCGACGGCGTGGGGCTCGGATTGTATCTGGTCAAGAGCATCCTCGACGCGCACGGCGAGGACATCGCCGTCACGAGCCGCGACGGTGTGACGGAGTTCGTGTTCACGCTCACGCTCGCAAAGCCCGCGCCCAAGCCCACCGCCAAGCCCGAGAGCACCGGCCGCCGGGGCGGACGCAAGAGTTCATGATTTGTTCGCGGAATTCATAAAATGTTTGTTTTCCATTCATAAGCAGCACAAAATCACGTGCTATCATCAAATCGTTCCTTGGGAGGGACACCACAATGTACGACAACGTCCGCAAACCGGAGTCCGACTGGTATGAGGCCGGCTACACCGCGCCCCGCACCGATACCGCAGGCACCGGCTGCTACGACTCTTACTGGAGCCCGTCGCAGGCCGCCGCGCCGAAGAAAAAGCCCCATCAGGGGCTGAAGATCACGATGATCATCCTCGGCGTGCTCGTACTCATCATCGCGTCCTGCTATGTGTTCGCCGGCCGCGGCCGGGATTCCATCTCCGTCGACGGCGATCCGGGCCAGCACGGCAGCGTGACGCTCCCCCGCGAGGACACGGACGATGACACCACCGTCACCGGCAAGAATGAGCTGCCCGCCGCGCCGACCGATCCCGGCGTGACCATGACGCTCCAGCCCGCCGGGGGCAGCGCGCTCACGCTGCAGAGCGTGTATGCCAAGTGCCTGCCGTCTGTCGTCGGCATCCATGCCGACATCAGCCGCAGCGAATACAGCACTGGCACGGGCATCGTGCTCACTGCCGACGGCTACATCGTCACGAATACGCACGTGCTCGACGGCGCCAAGGCCGTCACCGTGACGACCTCGGACGGCACCGAGTACACCGGCAAGCTCGTCGGTGCGGACGCCGTGAGCGACATCGCCGTGCTCAAGATCGAGGCGCAGGGCCTCACGCCCGCCGAATTCGGCGACTCCAGTTCCCTGCAGGTCGGTGACGACGTCGTGTCCATCGGCAACCCGCTCGGCGAACAGCTGCGCTGGACGATGACCAACGGCATCATCTCCGCCATCAACCGCGACATGGTCTATAACGGGCACAGCATGACGCTTCTGCAGACCAATGCCGCCATCAACGAAGGCAACTCCGGCGGCCCGCTCATCAATATGTATGGGCAGGTGATCGGTATCACGAATATGAAGGCCCTGTCCACGGGTGTGGAGGGCATTGGCTTTGCGATCCCGACCGCGTCCATCCGCCCGATCGTCAATGCGCTGCTCGCAGACGGTCGCGTTTCCGGCCGCGTGAGCATCGGCATTACCGTGGGCGCTGTGTCCTCCGCCGCTTCCGAATACTACGATCTGCCCGATGGGCTGTATATCAGCGCCGTCGCCGAGGGCTCGGACGCCGAAAAGCAGGGCATCCAGTCCGGCGATATGCTGCTGGCCGTCAACGGTCAGGCCGTGACCACCACCTATGATGTCAGCGCCGCGAAGGACGGGCTGAAGGTGGGCGACACCGTCACGCTGACCATCTACCGCGACGGCAAAACGTTCGACGTCGACGTCAAGCTCGTCGATACGAACGACATCTCTTAATTTGCTAGTTTCTCCCTCCTCATATTCTCCTCTCTATTGAACGAACCCCAGGCGGCTTGCCGTCTGGGGTTTGTTCTATATTGTGATGGTGTGATGCTGCTGCGTTGTGGAATTGAGCAGCGGGGAAGCCAGAGGGGGCAAGGCCCGCCTCGGGTGGAATGACACGCGCTTGCGCAGCAAGCCGACGAACCCCAGATGGGTAAAACCATCTGGGGTTTGTTCTATGTTTGGGTAAAAATGATGCTGCTGCGCTGTGAAATTGAGCCGCAGGGGAAGGCTTTCCAGATCCGGACCTTCCGGCGTCCACGGTGATGCACTGCACCCCGTCACGCCAGCACAGCCGTGAAGCAGTGCCACTCCTCGAGCGTGTCGTGCGCCGTGACGGTGAAGCCCGCGCGCGTGAGCGCGGCGGCCACCTCGTCCTCGCGCCCGTCGATGATGCCCGAGCACACGAACGTGCCGCCCGGGGTGAGAAACGCCGGGGCGAGCGCGGCCAGCGGGATGATGACGTCGGCCACGATGTTCGCCAGCACGATATCATATCCCGTGCCGAGACGGCGGCGCAGGCCGGCGTCGGCAAGAATATCGCCCGCGCAGACGGTGAACTTGTCGTCATAAAACCCGTTGAGCGCGGCGTTGGCTGCCGCGACCTCCGGGGCTTTGGGGTCAATGTCGCAGCCGGTGACGTGCGCGCAGCCGAGCAGCAGCGCGCCGATGCCGAGAATGCCGCTGCCGCAGCCGAGGTCGAGCACCGTCCTGTCCGCGCCGGCGCAGTGCTCGAGCGCGGCGAGGCACATGCGCGTCGTGGCGTGGCTGCCCGTGCCGAAGATGAGGCCGGGGTCGAGCCGCAGCGGCAGGCGGCCGTCCGCCGGCGCGTCGAGCCACTCGGGCACGACGACGAGCCGTTCGCCTGTCTCGATTGGCTGATAGTACTGCCGCCAGTTATTTTCCCAGTCGCTGTCGCGCACGGTTGCGGTCGTCAGCTCACGGCCGATACCGGCGCGGATGGCGGCCAGCTGCGCGCGGCCGTCGTCATCGTCGGCAAGGTAAAACTTGATGCGCGACACGCCGCGAAACTGCGCCTCGAGCGCGTCGTCCACATAGTCCCAGTACTGATGGTTCTGCTCCAAAAACTGCTGAAAATCCGTCTCATCCTCCACGACCATGCCGCCCGCGCCCAGCTCGGCCAGCTGCGCGCAGACGTCGTCGATCTCGTCGCTGCGGGTGGGGACGGACACTTCGATCCATTGCATAAGCGGTGCTCCTTTGTGCATGATTTGGCCCCATTATAGCAAAGGCCCGCCGCTTTCGCAACGGGGGGTGGAATAGGTGCAAAGGCGTGTCTCGTGTGTACATTTCTAAATGCAATATGGTGAAAATTGCACAAACATCCTGTAAATATTATATGTTTTTTACAAATTTTAAAAATCCACTTCCAAAACAATGAAGTATTTGGTAATATTGAACATGAGGTGAGGCCTATGATGGTATAACTGAATCAGATGTTTTAGTTCGTGTGTTGTCAAAAATGTAAGTAAACAACTACAAAAAGTAGTGAATGGACAAAGGAGGAAAACATGAAAAGATTCATTAGTGTTTTTTGTACTATTGCATTAATCATTGGAATTACCCCTTCAAACATACTTGCATTCAATATTGAACAGACCAAAAGTACCAGTGAACGAATTCTAGAAGAATATGAGCTTCTTGATACATGTACTTCACAGCTTGTGTCAACTGTGGATAATGATTTGAAGAGCCTATCCTTTCTAGGCATTCAGGACGAAAAACTCAGTATTAGCAAAATTGATGTAAATGATGTCATCTCATATAGCTATCAAATAACAGATGATACCACTGATATATATCAAGTTACCCAATCTATTGATGGATCAGTTGTGGTTGATGTTACGGAAGGAAAGTTGCACGATCAAATTGTAAAACAAGCAGACGGTACTGTTTGGGTCAATGGTGTTAATTACGGAGCAGCAACACAACGTATGTTAAATACATATTATTCCCGTACAGCAATGGGATCAGTAGCGAGCTATGTCAAATACTTGGGACCAACAAGTAATGCTGATGTAGCGTTGTCCAAGAGCATTGTTAGTTTTACAATAACAGCATTTTGCACCATCTTAGCGAGTTGTTACGGACTCCCCAGTTCGTTTGCAGATTTGATGTCTAACCTCTCCCAGCGCGTCCTTAGTGCAGCGAACGCAGGAAACCCAACATCTAAATCATTGTCCTATAAGCAGTACAAATATGAAAGATCCGATTCCATCGGGACAGATCGGTACTATCGCTATATTGCGGACTGTTATCCAGAAGCAAATTTTAACGGTTCAGTATCGCAGGAAATTTACTATCAGCATACCTATTTCACCTGAATAGTCCATATACTGCTATTGCGTAGGATAGGAGGTGGGCTTTATAAAACCATTTACACTTCTGGAAATGCTGTGGACGTTCGTTTCGGCTGGCATGATGGGGCGAATCGTCCTGTATCTGCTGCTGATCGCGGCGGGTGTAGGTGCGCGCTGCCTGTTTGCGCGTAGGCGCGAATTCTGGCTGGCTGCGGGTATTAGTACCGGCCTGTGGGTCGTGTGCGAGATTATTGTAGACATTGGCGCAGCACATGAAGGTTCAATCTCCCTGTTTTCTGCCGCGTACACGCTCGGTGCGCTGAGCTTTTGCTTCGCGGTAGGGCTTTGGCTGTGTGCACTCATATGCCGCCTAGTGCATCGGAAGCAGCTTGCATAAATCCATACTAAGCCAACTCACCCCGTGCCATTCGGCGCAGGGCGTGCGCGCTTGTCAGCGACAAGCGCACACGCATGATCTCATCCGAGGCGGGCCTTGCCCCCTCGGGCTCCCCTCGCTGCCCGATCGTGCCGCCCAAGCGCAGTTTCCGGCAGACATAGCAAAACACGCCCCGCGCCATTCGGCGCGGGGCGTGCCTATTTCACATTCTTTTGGCTTGTCCGCCCCGGGCGGGGGCGATGGGGGGCTTACTCCGTATCGTCGGAGATGAGGCCGTAGCCGCCGTTTTTGCGCCGGTAGACGACCGACACGGCGCCATCGGCTGCGACATCACGAAAGACGAAGAACGTGTGCTCGAGCAGGTCCATCTGCAAGATCGCTTCCTCGACGCTCATGGGCTTGATGGGGAAGCGCTTGCGGCGCACGACCTCGAACGCGCCGGCCTCGACCGTGTCGTCCGCGGGGATGTACTCCGGCTGCACCTCGCGCTCAAACGCGCCCTCGCGCAGCTTTTTGGCAAGGCGGGTCTTGTTCTTGCGGATCTGGCGCTCGATCGTCGCCACGGCGGAGTCGACGGAGGCGTACATGTCGCTCGTCGTCTCGTGGGCGCGGAAGAACGTGCCGTTGTTCTTGATCGTGATCTCGGCCGTGAAGCGGCCGCGCTCCGTGCTGAAGGTGACGTTTGCCTCGCTTTCGGTGCGGAAGAGCCGGTCGATCTTGCTGACCTTTTTCTCCGCGTACGCACGCAGGGAATCGGACGGGGCCATTTTCTTTTCGATGAACGTGAACTTCATAAAACGCCACTCCTTTCAGGTTTTCCACTCCGGGTCGCCCCGGATCTGTTGACTACAGTGTAACCGGTTTTGCGGCAAAAAGAAAGGGACATTTTGTGAATCTTTTTCCATGACCGCATCGCCGGCCATTTTGGCGTCGGCCGGGCCTCAGCCCTTCTTGGCCTCCGCCTTGGCGAGGAACTTGTCCGCCATGATGAGAAAGCGCTCGTGCGTGCCCTGGCCGATCGGGCCGGCGTCGTCCTCCGCCGTGACGCGGAACACGAGGCGGCGGCGGTCGACCTCAACGAGCTCGGCCTTGGCCGTGACGTGCATGCCGACGGGCGTCGCCGCGTCGTGCGACACGTCGAGCTTCGTGCCGACGCTGCTCTGGCCTTCCTCCAGGCCATCGGCAATGGCGTTGCAGGCGGCGTTTTCCATCAGGGCGATCATATACGGCGTGGCGAACACCGGCAGCGCGCCGGAGCCGACCGCGGCCGCGGTATTTTCAGGCGTCACGACGGTCGAAGCAGTGCCGACGGCGCCAACGGAAATGGACATCGGAAATCTCTCCTTTACCTTTATGAGTACCCCCGGCTGACGGCTGGGGGTAAGGGTAGTTTAACATGGATTCCGGAAGAACGCAACCCAAATTGCGCGCCCGCGCCCGGCCCGTGTTAACGTTGTGTCATTCCTTGCAGGACGGGGGGCGCGGTGCTATAATATAAAATTGTCCGATCGGGTCGTTCCCGGCCGGGCGCGTCCCGCCGAAGCCATCGGCGGAGATCATTTGGCTTCCGCCATCGCCATTGGCGGAGCAGGGAGGAAAAACAATGAAAAACACCGAAAAAACCATGGACAAGATCGTCGCCCTGTGCAAGAACCGCGGCTTTGTGTACCCCGGCTCCGAGATCTACGGCGGCCTCGCCAACTCCTGGGACTACGGCCCGCTCGGCGTGGAGCTGAAAAACAACGTCAAGCGCGCCTGGTGGAAGAAGTTCGTGCAGGAGAACAAGTACAACGTCGGGCTCGACTCCGCCATCCTCATGAACCCGCAGGTCTGGGTGGCTTCCGGCCACGTGACGACGTTCAATGACCCGCTCATCGACTGCAAGTCCTGCAAGATGCGCCACCGCGCCGACAAGCTCATCGAGGGCTGGCTGGCCGAGAACCCCATGCCCGACGTGAACGTCGAGGCCATGACCAACGACGAGATGGTCGCCTTCATCCGCGAGCAGAAGATCCCCTGCCCGGGCTGCGGCAAGAGCGACTTTACCGATATCCGCAAATTCAACCTCATGTTCAAGACCCACCAGGGCGTGACCGAGGACACGGCCGCCGAGGTGTATCTGCGCCCCGAGACCGCGCAGGGCATTTTCGTCAACTTCAAGAACATCCAGCGCACGACGCGCCGCAAGATCCCGTTCGGCGTCTGCCAGATCGGCAAGAGCTTCCGCAACGAGATCACGCCGGGCAACTTCATCTTCCGCATCCGCGAGTTCGAGCAGATGGAGCTCGAGTTCTTCTGCGAGCCGGACACTGACCTTGCGTGGTTCGACTACTGGCGCAGCTTCTGCCACGAGTGGCTCAAGGGCCTGAATATGCACGATGAGAACCTCCGCCTGCGCGACCACGAGAAGGAGGAGCTGAGCTTCTACTCCAAGGCCACGACCGACTTTGAGTATCTGTTCCCGTTCGGCTGGGGCGAGCTCTGGGGCGTCGCCGACCGCACGAATTACGACCTGACCCAGCACCAGAAGTTCTCCGGTCAGGACATGGACTATTTCGACCAGGAGAAAAACGAGCACTACATCCCCTACGTCATCGAGCCGTCGCTCGGCGCGGACCGCGTGACGCTCGCCTTCCTGTGCGAGGCGTATGACGAGGAGGTCGTGGACGCGGCCAAGAACGACACCCGCGTCGTCATGCACTTCCACCCGGCGCTCGCGCCGTTCAAGTGCGCGGTGCTGCCGCTGTCGAAAAAGCTCTCCGAGCCCGCGACCGAGCTCTACCACAAGCTGCAAAAGCGCTTCATGTGCGACTATGACGAGGCAGGCTCGATCGGCAAGCGCTACCGCCGCCAGGACGAGATCGGCACGCCGTACTGCGTGACGTTCGACTTTGAGTCCGCAGAGGACGGCTGCGTGACCGTGCGCGACCGCGACACCATGCAGCAGGAACGGGTAGCCATCGATCAACTCTTCGGTATACTCAAAGAAAAATGCGATATGCAAGGCACACAACATGGAAATTATCCGGGTGGAAAACTCATATGCGAGAAGATATAATCATATCAAAGGAATATTGATGGATTATTTTTCAAGGGTGCATTAAGGGAGGAAACCTAAATCCAAGCAATGGTTTAATTACTATAATGGTAAAGAAATAGTATTGCCAGATAAGTTTTTACCAGAAAAAGAATTTATTGAATATCATAATGATGTTATTTTTCAAGGAGCGTGGGATAAAGTTTCAGTTTATCGACATGAAGGAAAAAGGCATGAGCAAAGGAGAATTTAATTCTGTCGCCCAGGTGAATGGCGGTCTTGATAATATGATTAACTGGGATGGCAAAGATAAGGATTTGCTGGCACTTATAAAGTACATAGCAGATGAGGACAAGCTGGATAAAGTGCTTGAAAATCCGCAGGTGATTAAGACACCGGTGGTCAGAAACAATCGGGTACCGGCCGGATGTATGGGAGACATGGAAATAACACTAAAAAATGAAAGGCAGGAAATTATATATGTATTATGTACCGGATGGCACAGAGCAGTGCGGTTATTATGAGTGTAAAGAGTGTGGAAGCAGGTTTTTGGATTTAAAAATTGCACCAACATTGGTATGTCCATACTGTGGAGAAGAGGCAGATATGGAGATAGGACCTGATGAGGAGATGCCAAAAGTTGTAGAATCTGCGAAGCTTATTCAGATGGTTAGAGGCGTTGAAGAGGTAGAGAAGATGGATAAGCTGTTATCGCTTGCTGTGACAGGTGGCGATTTTAGCTGGATATAAGAATGCAGATATTTGTAGACGCAGATGTAAAGTAGCTGCCGGCGGATGTGACATTGATTGAGAAGATTGGAGAGACACTATATGAAACCCAGGACAGTAAAGAGTATGGAGCTATATGATATATTGCTCAGGCGCGGGTATCCGGAGCCGTTTTGCGATGAGATAACGAAAAACCTAAATACCGACTGGACAGCTCAAAGGATGATAGGATATCTGTCACACTATAAAAAGCTTCCCATGGAAGAAATCGCCGATGAAATGCTTGCGATACTCAGCGACCGCAACCGCATAATGCAAAAGCATGAGCTTGAGGAGACGAATGCAAGATGGAATGAATACTTAAACAGATAAAGTCAGGAGGATTCACATGAGAGTACTGAATATCGAAGATGATACATTTAAACACAATGATATTTGCAAAGCCCTGTCAGGATGTGGGATTAAAGATGTCGAATGGTCCAATAATCTCGCGGATGGGTGGAAACAGATTAAAAACTCAATAGATAGTAATAATCCGTATGATCTGATAATTACTGATATGTATTATCCAGACGAGCCGGGTGGCAGAGAGGAACAATCAGGGGATGTTCTGATTGACAGAGTGATTAAGAACAAAATCACAATACCTGTAATTCTCTGCTCCAGCGTGAATCTCAAATACCCGGAAATATATGGCTGTGTTTATTATAGCAGGGAAAGAAACTGGGAGGCAGATATGCAGAAGCTTGTAAATAGCCTTGTGGCAGGATAATACTAATAAATCTCAAGCTTCTGATCAACCAGTGATTCACCTTCATATACAAGCTTAAGTGTGAAGAAATTTTCTTCATTTTCAAGCAGGAGCTTTAAGAAGATAGCGTCGCCTTCCCAGGTAGGAAGTGTGGGCACGATAGTTTTATCCACCCATTTGAGGTCACCTTCGTTGCATGTGATAAGCTTGCCGGAAAATTCATCAGCGGTGAAAAGACACATCAATTCAGGCTCCTGTTTATCACTTATAAAAGTTATGAGTGCGCGGAAACGGTATGATGTGAGTGTGAGCCCTGTTTCCTCTTTGACTTCGCGGAGCAAGCATTCTTCGGGTGATTCACCATTCTCGGCGTGACCGCCAACACCAATCCATTTTCCTTCATTTATATCATTTTCTTTCTTAATACGATGAAGCATGAGATATTGTCCATCGTGTTCTATGTAGCATAGAGTAGTTATTTTCATGATGTACCTCCGTCAGATGACTATAACATAAAATGTGCGGGGGAAGACAGGAAAAATATCTATCTGCATAGCAGCCTAAATTTTTCCTGAAAAATTTATAATAAGCTTATTTATTCCCGAATAAATTGCAGACACCCCCTGTAAAGTAGTATAATAACAACAATTAATAAAGCTGATTGCACAAATGGGAATTGGCAATAAGCATGAAAAGAGGTTTACACTATGGACGTAAGAAAAACGAATTACTGGGAAAGCGCCTTGTGGCTGCGCTTGAGTCGCGCAACATGGAGGCATATTATGTCGAGACAAAGGAGGAGGCTGTTAAGAAGGCACTGGAGCTGATTCCAAAGGGCAGCTCAATCAATATGGGCGGTGCCACATCGGTGAAGGAATGTGGTCTGTATGAGGCGCTCTCAAACGGAGAATATCAGTTTTATGACAGGGACAAGG